>PPYF01208692.1_pt1 | contig 24095 bp, 29 predicted proteins | sample 1559871 | NCBI WGS metagenome assembly PPYF01 (sample SAMN08240021, study PRJNA423297) | Human gut metagenome, whole genome shotgun sequencing project. | reverse complement strand
AAAAACAGGTTGATTTTATAACTATATATTACTAAATCGCAATTTTACAAAAAATGTCACCACTTTTTAGCCGAAAAAATGGTGACATTTTTTCAAAAACTAGAAAAAGTGATTATTCCGGGGCTCTCACCACACCGGACTGGCGGCTCTGCCGCATCATAATATTCAAAAAGTATACTTTTGTACTTCCTGGAAATCCCCGATTGAAAAAAAGTGAAGATTCTGATACCATAATTTTGTGTAAATCCACAAACAGGGAGTAATCCCCCTATTTTTTTCTGAAGAAGGAGAAAATGGTATGAAGAAGAAAATGGTATCGATAGTTTTAGCTTTGGTTTTGGCATTTAGTATGGCGGCATGCCAGACAGAAAATGGACAGAAAGAAGCGGAGAGTCAGGAAGAAAGAACAAAACAGCAGGAGAATAAAAGCGACAAGGAGGATGTGGAACTGACTGTGTTTGCGGCGGCATCCATGACGGAAACGCTTACCTGGCTGGGCGAACGCTACACAAAAGTAAATCCTCATGTGACGGTAACTTTCAATTTTGATTCTTCTGGGACGTTAAAAACGCAGATTCAGGAAGGGGCTGTCTGCGATCTGTTTCTTTCTGCGGGACAAAAGCAGATGGATCAGTTGGACAGTAAGGCAGATCCTGCGGTGAATACAGAGGGGCTGGATTTTGTGCTGGAAGATTCCAGAATAGATATTTTGGAAAATAAGGTGACGCTTTGTGTTGCTGAGAAAAATCAGGAAAAAATCAAGACGTTTGACGATCTTGCCAGAGCGCTGAAGCAGGAAGATATTTTGATGGCGATGGGAAATGCAGACGTTCCGGTGGGGCAATACACCCAGAAAATTCTGGAGTATTATAGTTTGGATGAAGAAGCGCTTGCCGGGGCAGGGAAAATTTCTTACGGAAGTAACGTAAAGGAAGTAACCACGCAAATTTCGGAAGGGAGTGTGGACTGTGGAGTAATCTACTGTACGGACGCTTATTCAGCGGGACTTGCCGTGGCAGATTATGCTGCGCCGGAAATGTGCGGGCAGGTCATCTACCCTGCGGCAGTTTTAAAAACCAGTGAGCATGAGGAAGAAGCGCAGGCGTTTCTGAACTATTTACAGACAGAAGAAAGTATGGAAATTTTTGAAAAAGTGGGATTTTCCCCAGTGAAGTAAGGCATATTTGGAGGATGAAGTTTATGGATTGGTATCCCCTTTGGAATTCTATCAGGATTGCCGCGCTCAGCAGTGTGATCGTTTTTTTTGTGGGAATTTTCACCGCTTATTATGTGGCGCGGCTGCCCGGTTGGGTCAAAGGCATTTTGGATGTGATTTTTACCCTTCCCATGGTGCTGCCTCCTACAGTGTGCGGTTATTTCCTGTTAATGATATTTGGAGTGCATCGCCCTGTAGGCGAATGGTTGGCAAAACTGGGAATACAGGCGGTGATGACCTGGTATGGAGGGATTCTTGCATCGGCAGTGGTGGCATTCCCTCTTATGTATCGGACAGCCCGGGGGGCTTTTGAGAGTTTTGATGCGACACTGGCGTATGCGGGACAAACGCTGGGATTGTCCAATACCTATATTTTTTGGAGAATTCGGATGCCGGCTTGTCGGCAGGGAATTCTGGCAGGACTGGTGCTGTCTTTTGCGAGAGCGTTGGGAGAATACGGAGCAACCAGTATGCTGATCGGTTATATACCGGGAAAGACGGCTACCATTTCCACTACGGTGTATCAGTTGTGGAGGACGAATGACGAGAGCGGCGCATTTTTCTGGGTGCTGGTGAATCTGGCGATTTCCACGGTGATTTTACTGATTGTAAATATGTTGGAAAGAAAAACGGTGAAAAAATGAGTCTTTTTGTGGATATAAAAAAGAAATTTTCGGATTTTTCTCTGGATATCCATCTGGAACAGGAACAGGGGATTCAGGGGCTTTTAGGAGCGTCGGGAAGCGGAAAAAGTCTCACGTTAAAGTGTATTGCGGGAATCCTTACCCCGGATGAGGGGAAGATTCTTTTAAATGGAAGAACGTTGTACGACAGTGAAAAGGGGATCAATCTTCCTCCCCAGCAAAGGCGGGTGGGGTATCTGTTTCAAAATTATGCGCTGTTTCCCCACATGACCGTAAAGAAAAATATTTTGTGCGGACTGCACCATGAAAAAAATAAAGATATCCGGGGAAAGAAATTTCAGGAAACGGTGCAGATGCTGCAGATGGAAGAAATGTTGGGAAAATACCCCCATCAATTAAGCGGCGGTCAGCAGCAGCGGGTGGCATTGGCGAGGATTCTGGTGAATGAGCCGGAATTTCTTCTTCTGGATGAGCCATTCAGTGCGCTGGATGCTTATTTGCGGGATCAGCTTCAGATCCAGGTGAAAGAGATTCTGGAAAAATTTGATTGGGAAGTGCTTCTGGTCAGCCACAGTCGGGATGAAGTATACCATCTCTGCGGAAGGCTGTCGCTGGTGGAAAAGGGAAAAATCCTGGAGACAGGAAATACAAAAGAGGTTTTTGCGAGACCTCGAAGTCGTTCCGGGGCGATTCTTACCGGGTGTAAGAATATTGCCGGAGCAAAAAAAGTGGGAGAATATCAGGTGGAAGTTCCCGAATGGGGGATTTGTCTTAAGACAGCGGAACCGGTACCGGAGGGGATTCGCGCGGTGGGAATTCGGGCGCATTATTTTCATCCCCGGGGACGGGAAAACGTGTATCCAGTGGTATTTTCCCGGGTGATGGAGGAACCCTTTGAAAATAGCGTGATGTTTCGGTATGCGAACCAGCCGGAGGGAACGAAGGATCTGTGGTGGCGGATGCCGAAAGGACGGTGGAATGGCGAGATGCCCCAAAAGCTGGGGATTTCTCCAAAAAATGTGTTGTTACTCATGTGAAAGTAAAAAGGAGGCTGAGCCATGGGCAAGATTTTAGCAGTATGTATCAGTGAGAAAAAGGGAACCACGAAGGAAAATGTGAAAAAAGCGTATCTGAAGGAGCAATTCGGACTGGAAAATGACGCCCATGGGGGAAAATGGCATCGCCAGGTGAGCCTTCTTAGCGCAGAAAGAATCGAGGAATTTCGGAAAAAAATCTGGGTGGACTACGGAGCTTTCGGAGAAAATCTGGTGGTGGAAAGCTTTGATTTTCGTCAGCTACCAGTGGGAAGCCGATTTGCCGTGGGAGAAGCATTGTTGGAAATGACGCAGATCGGGAAAGAATGTCACAATGATTGTGTAATTAAGCAGCAGACGGGAGAGTGTATTATGCCACGGGAGGGTGTATTTGCCCGGGTGCTGAAAGGCGGAATGGTGCAGGTGGGAGATGAAATGAAACTTTTGCCTCCCCAGGAAAATCCTCCGCTGCGGGCTGCGGTAATCACGCTGTCAGATAAAGGCAGCCGCGGAGAGCGAGAGGATAAGTCGGGACCTTTGGTGGCTGAAATGCTGCAGGAAGCAGGATATCAAATAGAAGAAACGCTGCTCTTGCCGGACGGGATGCAGCCCCTGAAAAATCAGTTGATCCGTCTGGCGGATGGAAGGCAAATGGACCTTATTTTGACTACGGGAGGGACAGGATTTGCCCCCACCGATGTAACGCCGGAGGCTACTTTGGCGGTGGCTGACAGAAATGCTCCGGGAATTGCGGAGGCTATGCGGGCGTACAGTCTTTCCATTACTCCCCGGGCGATGCTGTCCCGGGCTGCCAGCGTACTGAGGGGAAAAACATTGATCGTAAATCTTCCCGGCAGTCCCAAAGCGGTGAAAGAAAGTCTGGAATACATTCTTCCCACCCTGAAACACGGGATTTTGCTGGCAAAGGGCGAAGATGGAGAATGCGCACGAAAATAAAAGGAGCGAATGAGTATGAAAGTAATAAAAACAGAGGATGCAGTGGGACATGTGCTCTGCCATGACATCACCCAGATTATTAAGGGTGTGACTAAGGATGCCAGATTTCGAAAAGGGCATGTGGTGACGGAAGAGGATATTCCGGTACTTTTGAGTATTGGGAAAGACAACCTGTATGTGTGGGAAAAGGATGATACTATGTATCATGAAAATGAGGCGGCTGAGATTTTGCGGGATGTGTGTATCAACGATCACATGCTCCCGTCTCAGGTAAAAGAAGGAAAAATAGAATTGACCGCTGCGTGTGACGGATTGTTTCAGGTGGATGTGGAGCGGCTCTACAAAATCAACGAGATCGATCAGGTAATGATCGCTACTCGTCATACGAACAGTCCGGTAAAAGAGGGAGATAAGCTTTTGGGAGCCAGGATTATTCCGCTGGTGATCCAGAAAGAAAAAATGGAGCAGGTGAAGGAGAGAGCGGGAGATACTCCTTTGTGCCGTCTTTTGCCGTATAGAGCGCTGAAAGCGGGAATTATCACCACCGGAAACGAAGTATTTTACGGAAGGATTCAGGATACTTTTACACCGGTGGTGGTGGCAAAACTGGAAAAATACGGTGTTGAAGTGTGTAAACATGTGACACTGGGAGATGATAAGGGACAGATCACGAAAGCGATTTTGGATATGAAGGAGCAGGGCTGCGATCTGATTCTGACTACGGGAGGAATGAGTGTAGATCCGGACGATCAGACGCCGGGGGCGATCAAAGACAGCGGCGCAGAGGTAGTTTCTTATGGAGCGCCGGTACTGCCGGGAGCAATGTTTTGTCTGGCGTATTTTGCAGATGGAACGACGGTGATGGGATTGCCGGGCTGTGTGATGTATGCGAAGGCAACGATTTTTGATCTGATTTTACCTCGGGTTGTGGCCGGGGTTCCGGTGAAACGGAGAGATCTCATTGCCCTGGGCCATGGCGGACTGTGTCTGGGCTGCAAAGAGTGTCATTATCCAGAGTGCAGTTTCGGTAAAAGCTGGTAGAAATGAGGCGGAAATATGATTGACGGACAGGGAAGGGTCATTGACTATATACGGATATCAGTGACGGATCGCTGTAATCTCAGATGTGTATACTGTATGCCGGAGGCGGGTATAGAGCCGGCAGCTCATGAGGAAATCCTGCGATATCAGGAGATTGAGCGTCTGGCAGGTATTTTTGCCAGAATGGGCATTCGGAAAATAAAAATTACCGGGGGAGAGCCTCTGGTGCGCCGGGGAATCGAACAGTTGGTGAAAAATCTGAAAAAGACGCCCGGGATCGAGCAGGTGACACTTACGACCAATGGCATTCTTCTTTCGGAAAAATGGGAAGGTCTGAAAGCGGCAGGACTGGATGGGATCAATCTGAGTCTGGATACGCTGAATCCTCAGGTGTATCGGCAGATTACCAGAAGAGAAGGCTTGGAGAAAACGCTGGAAGGGATGAAAAAAATTCTGGAGGATGGGACGATTCCTCTGAAGATCAACTGCGTTCCTATGGGGATTCCCGGACAAAATGTGGAAGAATTGGTGGAATTATCCAGAAAATATCCCGTTCATGTGCGTTATATTGAAATGATGCCTATCGGTCTGGGAAAAGAATATCGGGGCGTTACGGAAGAAGAGCTTCTGGGAGAATTGGAAGCGCTGTACGGGAAGAGTAAAGCCTATGAAGGAAGGCTGGGAAACGGTCCGGGGCATTATTTTGAATTTTCCGGTTTTTTGGGAAAAATTGGATTTATCAGCGCCATCAGTCATAAATTCTGTTATCAATGTAACCGGGTTCGTCTTACATCCCAGGGATTTTTAAAAACCTGCCTCCAATATGAAAATGGCGTGGAACTTCGGGGGCTGTTAAGGTCGGGAGCTGGGGATGAAGAATTGGAAGAGGTGATCCAAAAAGAAATTTTATGTAAACCTGCAAGTCACCATTTTTTGCAGGAAGAAAAGGAAGAGACGGAACACAGGATCATGTCGCAGATTGGGGGATGAAGATGCAGGGATTATTTGAAAAAATAGCTGATCTGGAACAGAGAGAAAAAACGGCGGTGCTGACCGTGATTGAAGGGAAAGATTTTGGAGAAAAAGCTCTGATGAAGCAGGGAAAAATATTGTGGAAATCCTGTCCAGATGGATTTTTCTACATGCAGGAGGAAAATCTGACACAAAGATCTTCCACAGGAAAAATGATAATTCAGGGACAGACCGTATTTTGCGACTGCCTCGGTCAGGAAAAACAACTGGTGATCTGCGGCGGAGGACACGTATCCATGGCAATCCTTTCCATAGGAAAAATGCTGGGATTTACCGTGAGCGTTCTGGAAGATCGCCCGTATTTTGCGGATCAGGCAAGAAAAACAGGGGCTGACCGGGTGATATGTGATTCTTTTGCTGAGAGTTTGCAGCAGATTCCGGGAGATGAAGATACGTATTTTGTGATTGTTACCAGAGGGCATCGGTACGATCAGGTTTGCCTGGAACAGATTCTTGAAAAAAAATATGCGTACGTGGGGATGATGGGAAGCCGTAAAAGAGTTGCCGCATTGAAAGACACGATGCTTGAAAAAGGATTTTCCAGAGAAAAAGTGGAGGAGCTTCACAGTCCTATCGGCCTTTCTATCCGGGCGGAAACTCCGGAGGAAATTGCAGTTTCCGTTATGGCGGAGATTATAGAGGTGAAAAATAAGGCGGGAAGGACAGAAAGCCTTTCTTCTGAAATGCTGAAAGCGCTGACAGAAAAAGGAGAACAGGGGAAAGTGCTTGCTACCATCGTAAGCCGCCGTGGTTCTGCCCCAAGAAAAGTGGGAACGAAAATGATGATCTTTCCCGAGGGAAAAACTATGGGGACGATTGGCGGAGGATGTATGGAGGCGGAAGTGATCCAGCAGGCATTGGGAATGCTGCGGACAGGAAAAGCCGGGATACAGATTTATCCGGTGGATATGACCAGCGAGACGGCAGAAGAGGAGGGAATGGTCTGTGGGGGCAGCATAGATGTGCTGTTGGAGGTTTATGACCTGCCCCCAAATGAGAATAGAAGCGGAGAGAATGTCCTGCGATATTGAAAGTAAGATACAGAAAATGAAAAGCCCAGTAAAGAGTTCAGAACATCACCAATGCTGCTAAGCTCTTGACGGGGCTTTTTATTTTCAAATTTCCCCTATCTTTTTCTTGTATTCATTCGTTATATCTATCAGAATGACATAAGTACTTATACATTTTAAATATCATACATCTTAGCTTGTATGGGAAAGGAGGATTTTGTGGATACGGATTTTCTTTTAATTCGGAAAATGAAGCAGGGCGATGAAGATGCTTTTGACAGATTCGTGCACAAATATTATGAAGAAATTCTAAGTTACTGTAGCCGTCATTATTATGACACAGAATATGCAGAGGATTTGACGCAGGAAACGTTTCTTCATTTTTTTACAAAATTATCTGATTACCATTACAAAGGCAAGACGAAAAATTATTTATACACTATTGCAGGCAATCTTTGTAAAGATTATTACAAGAAGAAAAAAGATATTCTGGCGGAGACGGAGGATTTGGACAGAAATGCTTCAATGGGAGCGAATCAGGAAGATATTTTGTTAGACAAGGTTGTTATCGAAGAAGCTCTTAGAAGACTGCCGGAGGAATATCGGGAAGTGATTATTTTGTATTATTTTCAGAATTTAAAACTTTCTGAGATTGCAGGTGTATTACAAATAAATTTATCATTAGTAAAATATAGAATCAGACAGGCAAAGAAACAATTAGAACAATATTTGGGAGAGGAGGATTTTTATGAATCTGGATAATAAAATGAAAAATTACAAGAAACAAACAGAAGCGAAATCCAGAGAAGATAAGATTTTGGATACTATTCGCAAATCTAAAGAAACATTTTATGAAAAAGAACAGGCAAGAATGTTGACTTACTGGGAATTTTTGTGGACACAGGTGAGGATGATTCAGAAAAAGTGGTGGCTGCTTCAGACACTTTTACTGATCTGCGTTGGATTTACCATACCGGGCATGGAAGATGATTTTTTCGTTCAGAGGAGTATGGGAGTTGCCGGGGTGTTATTTGTGGTACTTGTAATACCGGAGCTTTGGAAAAACAGAACCAATCACTGCATGGAGATAGAAGCCGCCTCCTTTTATTCTCTGCGACAGATTTATGCGGCAAGAATCCTGCTCTTTGGTATAGTAGACATTTTTCTTTTAACTGTATTTTGCGGACTTCTGCATGGGAAAATGCAGTTTACATTTTTGGATTTATTAATGCAGTTCTTGTTCCCAATGGCAGTGACAGCGTGTATTTGCTTTGGTTTATTATGTAATAAATATGCAGTAAACGAAATGGTTTCTATTGCCCTGTGTCTTTTGTGGAGCGCAGTGTGGTGGATGATTACATGGAGTGAAGAAATTTATACGGCGCTGGTAACTCCGGTGTGGATTTCATTGTTTGGAATGGCAGTATTGTTTCTTGCAGTTGCTATTTATAAAACTTTGAGAAATTGTTCTGGCTGTTAATGACAAAACAGTCAGAATATGAAGAAACAGGAGGTTTCGAGAAATGGAAGTAAGGATTAACAATCTAACGAAACAATTTGGCGGCTTTACAGCAGTGAATTGTTTAAATATAACGATGACAAATGGAGTTTATGGACTTTTGGGTGTGAATGGAGCGGGAAAGACAACGCTTATGCGTATGCTCTGCACTTTGCTGCATCCTACAGATGGACAGATTACCTGTGATGGCAGGGATATCTTTAAGATGGATGGGGATTACCGGAAAATTTTAGGATATTTGCCGCAGGACTTTGGCTATTATCCGGAATTTACGGTGCAGGATTATCTGATCTATATTGCAGCTATCAAAGGGATTCGTCCGGCGGTAGCGAAAAAAAGGGTGAAAGAATTAATCGCAGCCGTTGGTCTCCAGAAAGTTGCCCACAAGAAAATGAAGAAATTATCCGGCGGGATGAAACGGCGTGCGGGAATTGCTCAGGCAATGCTGAATAACCCGAAGATTCTGATTTTGGATGAGCCTACGGCAGGGCTGGATCCCAATGAGCGTATCCGGTTCCGAAATTTGATCAGCGAGCTGGCAGAAAACCGTTTGGTACTTTTATCTACCCATATTGTTTCGGATGTGGAATATATTGCCAATGAGATTTTACTTATGAAAGACGGAAGTATCATGCACCGTGGAACGGCAGAAGAATTGATAGATACCATGACAGAAGGTGTGTGGAAATGTTTTGTCCGGAAAAATGAAGTGTCCCGTTATTTGAAACAATACAAGATTTCCAATATGAAGTCTGAAGTTCAAGGTGTAGAACTTCGGATTATTTCCAAAGAAAAACCAATGGAAAACGCAGTGTTAGAAGATGCAAATCTGGAAGATGTATTTCTGTATTACTTCGGAGAAAAGGCAGGTGAAGAAAATGTTGAGATTTGAGCTTAAGAAAATATTTTCAAAGACAGTAAATAAAATCGTATTGCTGGTGTTGCTGGCAGTTTTGTTGGCGGCAAGTTTTTTGACTATCAATGGAGTCAGATATGTTGAAGAAGACGGGAGTGTACTTACGGGAATTTCGGCAGCTCGAAAGCTTCAGGAAGAAGAAAATAAGTGGAAAGGGGAGCTTACGGAAGAGGTTTTTGAACAGGTGCTTACAGAAAATCAGAAAATCAATGCGGAAGCTGGCGGCATTGAGGATATGGATAATCAATATTTTTACCAAAAGCAAAGCTTTTATGAAATCCGCAACTTAATAAACGATGCCCTTGTGGGATATGAAGACTATGATTATTACAGAGTGGATTATGTTCCGGCAGATGAGAAAGTTGATGTTTACGGAAGCCGTCTGTCTGCACTGGAATCATTGTTGGAAACTAAAGAGATGAAAGAGGGATTTTCCGAGAAGGAGAAACAATTTTTAATCCGGCAGTGGGAAGAACTTGATACGCCGTTTTATTATGAGTATGCCGGAGGCTGGAAAGCGATTCTGGAAGATTCTCAGGTTATGCAGCCATTACTTGCGGTTATAGTTGTTGTACTGGGATTTTTAGTATCCGGTATTTTTTCTGATGAATTTCAATATAAGGCAGATGCTATTTTCTTTTCTTCAAGGCTTGGAAGAAATAAAGCAGTGTTGGCGAAAATAGGAGCAGGTATTTTGACTGGTACGATTGTGTACTGGGGAGCTGTTTTATTCTATACTTTGATCGTACTTACAGTTTTGGGAGTTGGTGGGGGCAATTGCCCGATACAGATTTCCAATTGGAAGGCAATGTATAATCTGACCTATTTCCAGGAATATTTGCTGGTAACGGCAGCCGGATATGTGGGAAGTTTATTTATTCTTATGGTCGCAATGCTTGTATCTGCTAAGACACGCTCTACAGTGATTGCCATTACTATTCCGTTTGCACTGGCGTGCGCACCTATGTTTATCGGAAGAATCAGCATTTTCTCACATATCACAAACTTCCTACCGGATATGTTACTTCGTATCTGTGTGGAACTGGATCAGTTCCTGATTTGTGAAATCGGTGGGAAAGTATTGGGATTATTTACATTTTTAATACCGTTGTATCTGGTGTTGTATATACTGGGGCTTCCGGTACTGTATCAAGTGTATCGACGTGTGGAAGTAAAGTAGTATATAATGAAAAGCACTCAGCAGCTATGTCAATATCATATGAGAAGAATGCCTGCATATTTCAAATAAGTATAGTATTATAATTATGAAGAGGAAAACCCGGGATACAGATCTATCCGGTGGATATGACCAGTGAGACGAAGAAGAGGAGGGAATGTCTCAACATCACTCCGTAAATAAAAAGTGAGTCGGTATGCCCTGCCAAACGAATTTGTCGAGCACATCTTTGAGACTTCAGGCTCAAAGTGAGCGCAGACTGAGTTTGCGGGCATAACGATTCATCTTTATGGTAAGCCTTAATCCACCGTTTTGATATCCATATCTTTTGGAAGGATCAGGTTCAGGAAAATCGACACCACAAATACCACGGCAACTACATTTCCAGAAAATACGGACTGCAGGATTTCCGGGAAAATGTGCCAGATTTCTGTTTCACTGGCAGTGGTAAATCCGATTCCGATAGAAAGGGACAGGGCTGCGATAGTGATATTTCTCTGGGTGAATCCCGCTTTGGAAAGCATTTCAATTCCAGAGGTGAGGATGGTTCCGAACATCATGATCGTACAGCCGCCCAGCACAGAGTCCGGGAGGGAGGCAAAGAAATTACCCACGGGAGGAAGCAGACCTGCCAGAATCATACAGACAGCTCCGGTCATAATGGTAAAACGGTTTACCACTTTCGTCATGTTGATCAGTCCCACATTCTGGGAGAATGAGGTTACCGGCGGACAACCCAGCAGAGCGGAGAATGCGGAGGCATAGCCGTCACAAGCAAGAGAGCCAGTGATTTCCTTTGTGGTAATGTCCCGTTTCAATCCTCCGGATGCCAGAGCGGTAGTGTCGCCAATGGTTTCTGCCGCTGATACAAGGAAAATGATGGCAACGGAAAAAATAGCTCCCGGATGAAATTTCGGTTTGTAGGGCATCAGGTGAGGAAGAGAGACAAAACCACCGGAGAAAATCACGGAGAGGTCTACTTTTCCCATGAAAATAGCGAGGATATAGCCCACGATCAGACCGACCAGTACGGATAATTGTTTCAGATAACCTTTTGCCTTGATATTCCAGATCAGGCAGACCAACAAGGTAACCGTTCCCAGAATCAAATTTTGGGCAGAACCGAAGTCATCGTTATAACCGCCGCCGAAGGATCTGGCGCCTACGGTGAAAAGCGAGTAACCGATGGCAGTTACCACGGAAGCCGCTACGATGGGGGCGATGAGTTTCTTCCAGTATTTTGCCAGCAGACCGAGAGTACCTTCCAGAACACCGCCGATCAGGACAGCGCCGATCACAGCCGGATAGCCATAGTTTGCGGCAACCGTACTTAAAATTGTCACAAAGGTAAAGCTTACCCCCATGACGATGGGCAGTCGGGAACCGATTTTCCAGATGGGATATAGCTGGATCAAAGTTGCAATTCCCGCTACGAACATAGCATTCTGGAGCAGGATGGCAATTTCAGCCTGTTTCAGCCCTCCAGCGGCAGCAATAATGGTGATGGGCGTCAGATTCGAGACGAACATAGCCAAAATATGCTGCAGTCCGAAGGGGATTGCTTTCATAATCGGAACACGACCGTTCAGATTATAAATGTTGGAAACACTTTCATTTGCATGATTTTTCATAAGTATCTTTACTCCTCTTTTGTATTCTTTCCCAGTTTACCATAAAACAGTATTAAGGTCAAAAGCTGCCTGATGATTCTGAGAACGATAAAAAAGCTATTTTAGTATCAAATTTCATAATACATCTCAAAATGCTTTGGCTGTTTTGGTTCGCCATTTCGTAAGATATTTGAACTTCAAGATAATTTTGGGTATTATGGTTATGATTGTTTCCGATTAACCCAGAAATTGTCAAATTTTTAGGAGTTTTGAAGAAAATTTCTTCTATAATACCCAATCACCAGATTTAAAAATGTCCAGAAGGTGTATAGTGTTTGCGACAGTGATGTGATAAAATAGAGGAAATATTTTCATAGAAAGGAGAAGGTTATGAAGGTAATGAATGCAGAATGGCGAGATCGGGTAAAACACTGGACCCGGACGCTGAAGGATGATTTTTATCAGCCGTTGGGGGAAATATCATGGGAGGCTTTTCAGACGATGGATCTGCTTTCCCCACAGGAAGCGTCGAAGAATTCCTTTGTGCCGGTAAATCCCGGTTTTACATGGGGGCATACCTGGGAATATTGCTGGTTTAAAGGGAAAGTTACTCTTCCCGATGCCGCAGAGGGAGAGCGGATTGTATTAAATCTGAATCCCGGCGGAGAATCCTGTCTATTTGTAAATGGAAAAGAGTTTGGTACATACCGGGCTTCCTGGGTGGATGCACCGCATCATTTTATGGAAGATAATGCGCTGACCTTGCAGGGAAAAGCAGGGGAAGCATTTGACATTCTCATGGAAACTTATGCGGGACATTTTATTCCGGAATCTCCGGACGGAGGCTGCGCAACGGGACCGGTACTTCCAGGAACTTATACAGATCCGTTAAAAGAGGGGGCAAGAAGTGTTCTGGGAATGTGTACCTACGGTATCTGGAATGAAGACGCATATCAGTTGTATATGGATGTAGATACGTTGAGTAGACTGCTGACAACGCTGGACGAAAGTTCCCTTCGTGCGGCAAAAATAGCGAAGGCTTTGGAAAAGTTCACTTTAATTGTTGATTTTGAACAGTCCCGGGAAAAGAGAATCGCTTCTTACAGGGAAGCCAGAGAAGCTTTGCGTCCGGTTATGGAAGCAAAAAATGGTTCCACAGCGCCGGTATTTTATGCGGTGGGAAATGCTCATCTGGATCTGGCATGGCTGTGGCCGGTGGCTGAGACGTATCGGAAGACGGAGCGTACCTTTGCCGCACAGCTGCGTCTGATTGAAGAATATCCGGAATATAAGTTTATCCAGAGCCAGCCTGCATCTTATGAGATGTGTAAAAAATATTATCCAGAGCTTTTTGCCAAAATCAAAGAAGCGGTGAAAGGCGGTCAGTGGATCGCAGACGGCGCTATGTGGGTGGAACCGGATACCAATATGGCAAGCGGCGAGGCGCTGATCCGTCAGTTGGTGCATGGAAAACGGTATTATAAAGAAGAGTTTGATGTGGACAGCCAGATTTTGTGGCTGCCGGATACGTTTGGCTATACAGCGGCTCTTCCCCAGATTTTACAGGGATGCGGCGTACATTATCTGGTTACGCAGAAAATTTTCTGGTCTTATAATGAAGGCGATCAGTTCCCGTACCACTATTTTACCTGGCAGGGTATGGACGGTTCTGAGGTAGTTTCTTTCCTGCCAACCAGTTATACGTACCGTACAGAGCCAAGTGAGGCGAATACCATCTGGAAAGAGCGTACGCAGGTACAGGATCTGGATGCGTTTCTGATGCCTTACGGCTACGGGGACGGAGGCGGCGGTCCTGCAAGGGATCATATTGAATATGCCCTTCGTCAAAAAGATCTGGAAGGCAGTGTGAAGATGAAAATGGCAGGTCCTATGGAATTTTTCAAGGATATGGAAGAACAGGGAGGACCAGCCAATACGTATGTGGGAGAATTGTATTTCAGCGCCCACAGAGGTACGTATACGTCTCAGGCAATGGTGAAAAAGAGAAATCGGAAGAATGAACTCCTTCTCAGGGAGATGGAATTCTGGAGTAGTCTGGCTAAGAGAAAGGGAATGGAATATGAACTGGAAAAAGCAGACGAACTCTGGAAAGTATTGCTGTTGCATCAGTTCCATGATATTCTTCCTGGTTCCAGTATTGCAAAGGTTTATGAAGAGGCAGAGCAGGCGCACGCGGCTCTTGAGGCAGATGCCGAGGTAATGAAAGAAAAGGCGCTGCATGCTCTGACAGAAGAAAATAAAGATGCAGTTACCGTATGGAATTCTCTGAGTTTTGACCGGAAAGCTCTTGTGGAACTTCCAGAAGCTTTTGCAAAAGGTGCAAAAACCTGTGATGGCGAGGAAGTACCGGTGCAGGAAATCGATGGAAAATTAAAAGGTCTGGTATCTCTTCCTGCATGTGGAGCGATTTCTCTGGAGCCGGCAGAAAAATCTCAGGAACTGGATGGAGTAACTGTGACAGAGGATTCTGACGGTTTTGTGATGGAAAACAGTCAGGTGATCGCAAAGATCAATCGTATGGGTGAGGTGATTTCCTTTGTATTGAAAGAATCCGGACGGGAATTTGCAGCAGAACCTATGAACCGCTTCCATCTGTATAAAGATGTGGCGCGATTGTTTGATGCCTGGGATATTGATTCCAATTATCTGGAGCAGGAAGTGACCGCTGCGGAAGGCGTGACTGTGACAAAAGTGGCAGACGGACTGGAAGGCGTGCTGAAAGTAACCGGAAAAATCAGCGAATCCACCTATACCCAGTACATCCGTCTGGCAGCAGAGAGCAGAAGAGTAGAATTTGAAACAGAAGTAGACTGGAGAGAGCTCCATCGTCTGCTGAAAGTAGGATTCCCGGTGAATGTATATGCAGAAAATGGAATCAATGAGATGCAGTTTGGTTATGTGGAGCGTCCGACCCATCGTTCTAAATTGTATGATAAAGACCGTTTTGAAGTATGCAATCATCGTTATAGTGCATTATGTGACGGAGCCCACGGCGCAGCAGTATTGAACGACTGCAAATATGGTATCAGCATGAATGGAAATGCGCTGGAGCTGACGCTTCTTCGGGCTGCATCCTGTCCGGAAATGCGCGCAGATAATGGCGTTCATACTTTCTGTTATGGATTTACCGCATGGGAAGGAAACTTTGTGGACAGCGACGTGGTAAGACAGGGTTATGAACTGAATGTGGCGCCGCAGGTGAGCAGTGGAAAAACAGCGTCTTTCCAGGCTGTACTTGTGGAAAAATCCAATATTATTCTGGACACCATGAAACCGGCAGAAGACGGATCGGATGATGTGATTCTTCGATTCTATGAGGCTAAAAAGGCGGCAGTGGATACAGACATTATCTGCAATCTTGGTGGAAAGAAAGCATACCTTTGCGATATGCTGGAAAATGTACAGGAAGAAATTTCCATGGAAAATGGAAAAATGAACCTTACTTTCCGTCCATTTGAAATCAAGACGGTGAGAATAAAATTTTAAGTAACGGCTGACAAGAAGAACCATAGTATCCGAAAGAGGGGGTACTATGGTTCTTTGTCTGAGACAGGAGGGAGAGATTGTGTATGAAGAGTGAGAAAAATATCTGGCAAAAATTACTACCCTTTTGGATTTATTGTGCAGCTCTGGCGGCGCTGTTTATTTTGGGTTATTGTTTTCCTATTCTCATTTTGTTGATGGTGGCTCTGGTTGTTCCGCTGGTGATAATCTGGGCGGTGATCGTCTATCTTTTGGGGAGCGCTGTGGAGAGAAGATGTGAATGGGAAAAAAGAAGCGTAAGGCTGGCAGCAGCATTTCTTTGCTCCCTTCCGGCAGTTGTAATCTTTCCCAATGGTATTTTGCTGGTTGTCCATATGCTGCTTTTCTGGGCGGGGGAAGGAATGCAGTGGATGGAGATAAAAATGGAGAGAGAGGAAGAGAAATAGGAAGATACGGAAAGCGTGCAGGTGGATGTTTCTAAACCGCTTTCTTTAAAAGAAATTTTTGGGATTCCCGGAGCAAAAGAGGTTATGATTTCCTTTTTCTGTTATTGTGCTTTGGAACAGACCGCCAGTCTGTGGGTGAGCAGTTATCTGGTATTTCACCACAAGATGCCGGAGGATGCCGCTGCGGGATTTGCCAGTCTTTTCTTTGTGGGAATTACGGTAGGGCGATTTCTCAGCGGTTTTCTTACGATGAAATTCAACGATAAACAGATGATCTGGCTGGGAGAGGCAATCACGTTAGTGGGGATTCTTACTTTATTTTTGCCGTTTGGAAAAGCTGCGGTGATTCCGGGGCTGATTCTGGTGGGATTGGGATGCGCTCCGATTTATCCCTGCATTATACACTCTACTCCTGCAAATTTTGGAGCGGAAAGATCCCAGGCGATGATCGGTGTACAGATGGCATTTGCGTACATAGGAATCTGTGTGATGCCGCCGATATTCGGTTTGATTGCGAATCATATCAGTATATCTCTGTTTCCAGTATATATGCTGCTGATTTTGGCAGTGATGGCGGTGATGTATCAGAGAATGTTGGGAAAGGTAAAAAACAGATAAATAAAGAGCGGGCAGTTCCAGGAATTACAGTGGGACATGAAATGGTGGGAATCGTGGAAGAAGTGGGAAGTAAGGTACAAAAGGTTAAACCGGGAGATCGGGTGACGGTAAATGTGGAAACCTTTTGTGGAGAATGTTTTTTCTGTAAACAGGGATATGTGAATAACTGCACCGATCAAAATGGAGGATGGGCGCTGGGATGCCGGATGGATGGAGGACAGGCAGAATATGTGCGTGTGCCTTATGCCGATCAGGGGCTGAATCGGATTGATACTTCGATTACAGATGAGCAGGCTCTGTTGGTGGGAGATGTGCTGGCGACGGGATTCTGGGCGGCAAAAATCTCTGAAATCGGTCCTAAGGATACGGTGGTAATCCTTGGAGGCGGTCCCACAGGAATCTGTACGCTTCTGTGTGTGATGCTGAAGAAACCGGAGAAAATTATTTTGTGCGAGATAGATCCGGAGCGGATTGATTTTGTAAAAAAGCATTACCCGGAGGTGCTGGTGGTAAATCCCCGGGAAATCGATGTGGAACAGTATGTGAAAGAACAAAGCGCTCATGGAGGCGCCGATCGGGTTCTGGAGGTGGCAGGCAGTGCGGATACATTTCAGTTGGCATGGAAAATTGCCCGTCCCAACGCCATTGTGACAGTGGTGGCTCTTTACGAGGAATCTCAGGTTCTTCCCCTTCCCCAGATGTACGGGAAAAATCTCACTTTTAAGACCGGGGGTGTGGATGGATGCGATTGTGATGAGATTTTGGAGCTGATCCGCCAGAAAAAAATAGATACGACACCTTTGATTACGCATACTTTCCCTTTGAGTGAAATAGAAAAGGCGTACGATATTTTTGAAAATCGAAAAGAAGGCGTGATCAAAGTGGCGATTCGACCATAAGAAATAAGGTGACAGGATGAATTGGAATTTATTTTGGGGAATGTACGTTTTTGCATTTGCGCTGCCATGCTGGATTTGCTTTTATTTGCTGGTGGTACGGATCAATACTCCCTGGGAATCAGCGAATGCAGAAATAGAGACGAATCTTACCACAAGGGAAAATCTTCCTCTTCAGCTGAAAGTGCAGATCAGGTGGAATAGTTTTGTGAGTATTGAGAACTCTCCTCTATTTCAGCTATATCCTGTAGGGTCAGAGGCAGATATTTATTATAATCCGGCAAAACCCAAAGAAGCATTTGTGCAGCGGTATGAGAGAGTGCCTCGTTGGCTGGGGATTTTATTGGCGGGTATGGCTGTGCTTTTGATGATTATAGGATTGTGCATAATATTTGGACCGGAAATTGTGATGGCGTGGTGAGGGGCAGGAAAATGGAATATTGTAAAATGAAAGAAGAAAATATTGATTCTGTGATCCGCAGATATGTCTCTTATTACAATGACAGTGAGGGCGGATGCTGGACGTATGAGAAAGCGTGGAAAAGAATTCATCAGATTATGACTATGGAGGACTCTCAGTGTGTGATTCAGTATGAGCATGGAAATATGACAGGATTTGCCATGGGATATTATGCGTCGGAGAGAATTGCGTTGATGGGGAAACATTTTTGAGAGTGGTGGAAAATAGATGAGTAAATCTCCGCAGTAAAGACATATGGAGGAAAATGTGATGAATAAGAAATGGAAATACTTTGATGATTTGACAGGAAAGTGCTATTTAAATATGGCGGGAGCAGAAAGAGACGGCAGCTGCTGGCAACAGGCGTTTGAAATGTTGAAAGAGATTATTTTGGAAGAGCGAAAGAATGATTCAGAATTTGCAGCAGAATTAGAACAAATCGATGATGCGACGGACTATTCTTTTGATATTCAGGAGTGGCTGGAAGATTGTCTGGATGAAGTAGACATGAGAGAGGATTATGAAACACTTTTAAAAATGTGTGATGATCTGCTGACATTATTTGGCTGGCCGGAATATACAGGTTCCGATATTAAATTCAGAAAAGCGATTGTGCTTTGCAAGCTTGGAAGAATGAAAGAAGCCGTACGATTCTCAGAAAAGTGGATACAGAAAGAGCCGGAAAATATTGTGGCAGCTACTGCGGCGGTATATGTATTTACAGATGCAAAAAAATATGAACAAGCGGAAGTGCTGGTAGACAAATTTATTATCGACAGATCAGAATGTGGAGATGAAAATGATATTATGTTTACTGCGGCTTCAAAGCTGTATGGGGTAATGGGAAAAAAGAAAGAGAAAAAAGAGGTAGATAAGGCATTAGAAGAATATGATGATTATCTGGAAAAATATTTTTCAGGGGATGGAATGGACGAAGAGGACGAGGATATGGAGTTTCCGTTTTTCTAGAAAAGTGTGTATATAGTGGGATGGAGATAAGTGATGGATGAAATACAGAATAAGGAAATACGCCCCTCTCTGGAAAAATATCCTGGCATATGTGAAAAATCCGGGAAGTCACTCTGTACGATTTACCCTAATGAATTATACTTTACTGTGTTGGTTGTGGTGGGGCGAAAAGAAAGGGAACAGAAATGGCTGACGATCGATCTGGAAGATAAAGATGAGATTTACCGGTATGTGCTGCGGCTGATTCAAATACGAAGATGTGCTGCGCTTTTGAAAGTAAAAGGAGACAATTAAATATAAAAAATGTTGTGGAAAATAAAAAAATACTGCTAATAATCAGAATGCATTCTGTGAATGGGAAAAGAAGAAATGATGAATACAATAAGAATACCTGGTGGACAGGCTTGCAGTGGCAGTTAGCTGAGTTCCGTGTCCTTGTCTTTTTGGAAGATTGGAATGGATTTTAAAAGAGGTTCAGCCGGATGTGATGGAAAAGTATGCCCGGTTTGTCTGGGAAGAAGTAATATGTATGGATGGGACTGAGGGTCCCGGTTGCCGGACGCAGGAATGTGGAGAGATGTAATTTGGAAAATTTTACTTCCGATATGTTTCAGAGTTTGGATTTCAGCCCTTTCCCTGCCTGGAAACAGTGAAAACTTTTACGGAAGAATCGGATAGAAATATTTTTTTGTATTGTTATGGAGAAACATCAGAGAAACTCTTCTGCAAATGGAAAAATCATGAATTATATGGAGCATTTTCGGAGAAACAGAGGAAGATGTATGGGAACGATTATCTGGCAATTAAATGATTGCTGGTCAACAGCGAGCTGGTCCATGATTGACTATGAAGGGCGTTAGAAAGCAGTACAATATTATGCGAAAAGATTTTTTGCTCCTTTGATGATTTTCAGTGAAGAAGAAGGTATTCTGACACAGAATCAGAATATAAACGCTGAACCGTATGGATTGAAAAAATCGATTCGCCTGTGCGTAGAGAATGAAACGAAAAGGGCAGAAGAAATGGTGGTTCGCTGGTCTTTTTCTTTTGGGAGATTTTATTGTGCTATGGAACTAAATCGGTTAGAATAGAATACAGAAAGACGTTTATATAGACATCAAGAAGGGGATACTGGTGCCAGAAGATAAGGGGAAAGCTTCCTGTATACTTTAAATAGGTCAAGAGATTGACATAGAAAAATACCTCAAGTACATTTAGATTATTACTGACCTGACCGTTGGTAAAATCTAAAGAGTACAAGAGGTATCTAAAATGAATGTTAAAGGAACAAAGAAGAAAAATCAAGTAGTAAAAGCAAATATTATGGAACAGCAGGAGCTTTTGAAAAAAGCGGAGGTGATCAAGTCAAATCTAACAGCATCAACCTGGCATGAGTTAGAAACCAAAGGCAAGTTCGACAAGAACGAAAAACTCTCATTCATCAGTGATGACATGCTTATCTTAGGATGCGATGTAGGCAGCGAAACACACTATCTGAGGGCGATTGATACCAGAGGCAGAGAATTCAGTAAGTCCGCATTTCCGTTCAGCAATGATTCAGAGGGATTTCAAAGTGCAAAGGAATGGCAGTAAAAATAGCTGCGGAGCATGACAAGAAACAGATAGTGCTTGGCTTAGAGCCGACCGGTCACTACTGGTTCTGCCTTGCCACATGGATGATCTCTAACGGAATCAGCGTTGTTCAGGTAAATCCATACGCTGTGAAGCAGACAAAAGAGGTTGAAGATAACAGCCAGTTAAAGGATGACACAAAGTATATTCAAATAATAGATGGCTCAGAACTTCTCAGCAAATATAAAATAAGGTCACGGTTTGAGGATATCACATTGAATACAGATCAACTTTCTACAGGATGCAAAACGGTATTGAATGTATTGTATTTTCCGGATAAGGTGTTTTGTCTGAAAGAATGTGGAAATAATGCTTTGGAGATATTATATGGTTTCGAAGAGGGAAATGTATATAGTGAGTATGCAATGATTCCGTTTAACATGGAACGCGTGAAAGTTCAAACTAGAGAATGTAAAGAGATCGAGGATTATGAGGAATTAAAGGAGTGGTGGGAAAATGAAGAGTAAACCGATTGTAATGGAACATTTTTCAACAGTGCATACCTCATTTGTGGTGGATTTTACTTTTACCAATAATATAACAATCTTAATGGGAGATTCATGAACAGGAAAGACGGCAACATTTTCATTTATCAGAGAATGTATGGCGATTAATCCTCAAATTCTGTGTTTGGATAATTATGATTATCAGAAAGATATAAAAGAAATACTCAGCCAGACAGAGGGGAAACTGGTTGTCATTGATAATGCAGATATTTTATTAGATGATGATACAAGAAAGTATATTTCACTGGATGATAAAAATCAGTATCTGATTATCGGAAGAAATCCGAAGAATCTGTTTGCAACGAAAGAAAATCTGTTTGAATTGGTAAGTGAAAAGGTCGGAGAGCAGACGGTGTTTACGATAGAGGCGTATATGTAACAAAGTGCTCTTGTTTGCTAGGAATGCAGGTGTCTAATATGAATATAGAAGCATATGATTTAGAATCGTTGAGAAAAGTAGTTCGGCTAGGAAAACAGGTTTTTCTGTTTGGACAGGAGAACGGCAAGATAAGCAGGTTGTTCATGCGATATTTGATTCGGGAAATTATACGGAAAAATTTGAACAGGATCTGGTAGAGGCAGAAAAATCAATCGTGATTTCCAGCCCGAATATCCGGCAGGATAAGGTTGACAGATTGTTAGTATAGGTAAAAGAACGTCAGGAAAATGGTGTGAGTGTTACAGTTATTACAACGGAGCCGGAGAAAGTTCTCTATGGTAATATAGATATGTGTTGTGAGTTGATTCGAGAGATGCAACAGGCTGCTATCCATGTCGTGACAAAAGAAGAAGTGGAAGAAAGGTTTGCTGTCATAGATGATGAATTGGTGTGGCATGGTGGTATGAATCTGCTTGGGAAAGAAGATGCGTGGGATAATTTGATGCGGATTAAAAATCATCAGGTGGCTGCTGAGTTGCTGGAGATTGCGCTGGGGAGTTTAGGGGAGACATAAGGATCGGTGCTTTTATTGTGTTATGGTTGGAAATGGGTTAGAATAGAGCACAGAAAGTAGTTTGCAACATAAAGTAAGAGGTGTTGAGAATGGTAGAGAAATTTTCAGAAAAAGATTGGAAGTTATTCCGCAAAAAAACTTCCGGACTGGCAGGAAGGTTATATGGAAAAGTTGAACAAAGAATATATTGAACTTTTAAGTGCGGAAGGAAATACATCATATAAATTCTGGGCATTGGAGAAACGAATTCAGGATAAGAAAGATTGCGGTGTGCAGTGTGAAATGAGTAGATCAAATCAATTTTATAATATGCTGTCGTTGTTAAACGAAGGGGCAATTACATTAGATGACCTTGAGGAATTTAGTGATGACCTTAAGAAGACGATGGCACATTTTTATAAGCAGAAGTAACTTACAAGAAATTCTTGTTGGTTCGTTTAAAAAAAGAAATTTTAATTTTTTTACAATATATATTCCGATAATGCAAATTATAGAATGTTTTAGCGAACTTTTTACAGAGCAAGATCCACCCCGTATTACCATATCGCAATTTCTTGCATATTCTTATTCGGAGTATTCACTTAATGGAGAGTAGCCCCATACCAGCTAATTGGTTTCGCAACAAAAATTATATATTTTCGGATAAATATGCAGCTATATGATTTTAGAGATGAAATCGTATGGTTGTTTTTGTCTTTAAATGACAATTTTTCACGAAGTGTTGCTTTTACATTGTGGTAAAAGCCAAGATATTTTAATGGGTCTGGGGTGTCACCGGCAAGAAGAAACCCACGAGATGACATGGAGAGGAAATCGATAATGTAATACAGGGGTGGATCTTGCTCTGAAAAAAATAAAAGAAATATGGAACTTGAATATTTAAGAAGTATTGGAGCAGCGGCTATTTCAGAAGAGGATGGACAGTTACATCCGACAGCGGCAGGTATGCTTATGTTTGGGGATGAGTATAATATCGTTCGGCATTTTCCGGAATATTTCTTGGATTACAGAGAGGAACTGGATTCGGCAATCCGCTGGACAGATCGTTTGCAATCCAGTTCGGGTGAATGGTCGGGCAATGTGTTTGATTTCTACTTCAGAGTTTATAATAAGCTGATAAAGGATATTAAAGTGCCTTTTAAAATGGTCGGAGGAGAGCGCATTGACGATACACCGGTTCACAAAGCGCTTCGAGAGGCTTTGGCAAACTGCCTGATAAACGCAGATTATCATGGTGTGCGGGAAGTGGAGTTCCCAATATTTTCAATATCTGGAATGATGAGGGATGGGAAGAGCCAGTGATAGAGGAAAGATTTGATCCGGATAGAACTGTTCTAACACTTCCATTTATGAAAAAAGCGACGAAAAAAAGACAAGAGCAATATGCGAAAATCCTTTCATTTATGCAATCAAGTGTATGGTATAAAGCCAGCGATTTAATGATTGTGCTGGGGGTGAAGGAAACTAGAACAAAAGAATTGCTACGGGCATTGATATCTGAAGGAAAGATTATAGATGACGGCGTAACAAAAGGGAAGCGATATAAAAGGCCGATGTTTGATTTTAAATGATTTTTTATTGCTATTTAATCCCCTCGCATACGGCCTCAACCCTCTGCATACATTGTAACAACAACGAGTGCAGAGGTTATCACATGAAGGACTATATCGAGGAGCGGGCGGTTGAAATAGCATATTATATTATGGAGAATAAAGCGACCGTGAGACAGACGGCAAAAGCATTCGGAGTGTCGAAGAGTACGGTACATATAGATGTAACAAAAGAGGTGTTTTTGTGAAGGTTGTTTATGAGATGAGGTAAGAGTGTTTAGTGGGGTTAAGACTTTTATATGTAACAACACGTGTTCAAAAGGTACGATTTAAGCGAAAAAAGCCTCGTGACCATGAGAAAAATAAAAGCAAAAAGTATTCTGTGATAAAGTATAAAGGATTAGA
>PPYF01102888.1_pt1 | contig 24103 bp, 20 predicted proteins | sample 1559871 | NCBI WGS metagenome assembly PPYF01 (sample SAMN08240021, study PRJNA423297) | Human gut metagenome, whole genome shotgun sequencing project. | reverse complement strand
GTAGTAAATGGTAAGATACTAGTAATATCTAAATCAGTAAAATATTTTTTTACATAAAAATCCACCAAATAAGAAAGTGTTTTTTCATGATTCATCCTAACTTTAAAATTTTCTTTTTCACGCGCAGACCACTGTTTAATTCCTTTTCCTTTGTCTTCACCTGAATGTAATCGCTCCATAATAAAAAAAAGCATCTTTTTCATCAGTAACATAGCAGGTAATCTCTTCAGAAATATTTCCTTTTTGACTAATTTTCTGAGCTTTCTCTTTAGTTGCTATATCTAAGAACTTAAATTTATCTGGCTCTAAAAGAAGTTTTAATACTGCAACTCTTCGATTACCTTCATAAACAATATACCGTTTTAAATCGTTTGAATAAACAACTACAATTTGCTGATTACCTAATAAACCATTTTTTTGTATATCATCTGCCAAATTAAGCATATATTGAATACCAACAGAATCAAATAATTTTTTTAAAGTATCTACTTCATTATTTCCGATGACATGTCGTGGATTTTCAAAATAATTGAGTAGATCTTTAATTTTTAATTTTTTAATCTCTCCCATTACTTATTATTCTCCATTAAATAAAATTGTTAGATAGTCTTCTTCATTTTTTGGTCTTTGAAGTTTTCTCGCATAGAACATTACTTCACTAGCAGAACGTTTTTTTTGTAAAGAATAATTTAATTTAAACTCAATATTACATACATTAGAATACATTGCTTTTATAGCATTTATATTATCATATGTAACAATCCACATCCTATTTTTTAATCTACTTAATATCATATTAGCTAAGTTAACATGATCACCATGAGAATAAAAGTTTTTATATAACCCAGGACCTTTACTATAATAAGGCGGATCAAAAAAAGTAAAGGTCTTTCTTTTATTTAAAATTATATTTTCAATAAAATCGAGCGCTTCTAAATTATATATACTAATATTTTCTCTATACGCAGCAATCTTTTGAATTTGCTTAATAAGCCTTAATTTATTAAATCTACAATCTATTAAGTATTCTCCAGTTTGTTCTAATCCACCTATAGGACCAGCTTTATCAATAATGCCAGAACGATTAGTTCTATTTAAAAAAAATGTTGAAAAACCAATTTCTAAATTATTATGATTCGAAAGATTATCGCGAACTGCTTTTTGTCTATGCCACTCATTTATATTCACTTCCGTATTTGTTACTAACTGAATAAATTCATCTGTTCGATATAAAACACTTTCCCAAAAGCAAAAAATTGTAAAATCATAATCATTTAATATTATACGATTAACAAGTCCATTAAATAAAAGTTCCAATGCAACTGCTGCTCCACCACAAAAAGGCTCAATATATGTAGTGCAATCATTTTCTTTTATTAAACGAGAAACATAATTATATAATTTATGTTTTCCTCCAGGGTAGCGCAGTGGAGAAGGATTCATAAACGCCTCCATAACCGTAAAATAAAAACAAGGTACTTATTCCCACTCAATGGTAGCAGGTGGTTTAGATGTAATATCGTACACGATACGGTTAATGTGTTGTACTTCGTTTACGATACGACGGGAGATTGTGTCCAATACGTCGTAAGGGATGCGTGCCCAGTCAGCAGTCATGAAGTCTGTTGTTGTTACGCCACGCAATGCTAATGTGTAATCGTATGTACGGAAGTCACCCATAACGCCTACAGTACGTGTAGATGTTAATACGGCAAAGTATTGGTTGATGCTGCGATCAAGGCCAGCTTTTGCAATTTCGTCACGGAAGATGTAGTCCGCATCACGCAAGATGTCTAGTTTGTCTTTCGTGATTTCGCCCATTACGCGGATAGCAAGACCAGGACCAGGGAATGGTTGACGCCATACGAGGTAGTCAGCCAAACCTAATTCAGAACCAAGTTCACGCACTTCGTCTTTGAAGAGGTTACGCAATGGTTCGATAAGGCCTTTGAAGTCTACCACTGCAGGCAAGCCACCTACGTTGTGGTGAGATTTGATCACTTCTGCTTCGCCAGTACCGGACTCGATAACATCAGGGTAGATGGTACCTTGTGCTAAGAAGTCAACGGAACCAATTTTACGGCCTTCGTCTTCAAATACACGGATGAATTCTTCGCCGATAGCTTTACGTTTTGCTTCTGGATCTTCAAGACCAGCCAATTTATCTAAGAAACGTTTTTCCGCATCGACACGGATGAAATGCATGCCGGAATCTTTGAAAGCAGCTTCAACTTCGTCGCCTTCGTTTTTACGCATTAAACCATGGTCAACGAAGATACAAGTCAATTGGTCACCCACAGCTTTAGAGATGAGAGCTGCCGCAACGGAGCTATCTACACCACCAGACAATGCCAACAATACTTTGCCGTCACCAACGGTTTTGCGGATGTCTTCAATAGCAGATTTCGCATAGTTTGCCATTGTCCATGTGCCTGTGAAGCCACATACTTCGTACAAGAAGTTATGAAGCATTTCTTTGCCATGCTCAGTGTGCAACACTTCTGCATGGTATTGCATAGCATATAGTTTACGTTCTTTATTTTGCATGGATGCAACAGGGCAATCCTTAGTATGTGCTACGATTTCAAAACCTTCAGGAACTTTTGCTACATAGTCAACATGGGACATCCAAACAACTTGATCTTCTTCCAAGCCTTTGAACAATGGAGATGTAGTCTCCACTTTAGTAGGTGTTTTACCAAATTCACGGTTGTCCGCAGATTTAACTTCGCCACCCAATGTATGCGCCATAAATTGCATACCATAGCACATGCCAAGAATAGGAATACCAAGTTCAAAAATCTCTTTTTCAATTTTTGGAGAGTTTTCTTCATACACGCTGTTAGGACCGCCTGTGAAGATGATACCTTGCGGTTTTAATTCCTTAATTTTGTCCAGCGCTTTGTTGTATGGATATACTTCGCAGTATACGTGATTTTCACGAACACGGCGCGCGATCAATTGGTTATATTGACCACCAAAGTCAACAACAATTACAAATTCCTTGTTTTCCATGCCTTCCTCCATATGCATCTATTTGTGAAAGTATATTCACTATTTTTTATGCCCATACATTTCTGTACTGGGGGTGCGTTTTTCCGAGGCAAACGCTAATTTTTCATTACAGTTTATTATACCATAGGAAGTATAACGACTCCATATATTCCGTATATAGATTATAAATAAGATTTTAATGTTCGGATTTCTGGCTATACACTCTTTAGGAACCTTCCGTATGGGAGTTAATTTGCTGACAATACTAAAAGATTTCTAGCTATCACTTTTTAGGAACCTCTCGTTTATGCATTTTAACGGCCCCTACAGGACAGATAGAATAACAATCGCCACAGCCAATACAGCCTTTCCCAATGATAAATCGAGTCTTACCTTCGGTGATGCATTGAACAGGACAATCCTCTGCGCAAGCTCCGCACTTAACGCAAGTATCGTCAATATTAAACTTTAGATTTCCCATTATACATCACCTCCTATGCATTCTTTATTTATTAGCCTTTACAAATCTACGTAATCATAAACACGTATTACGTGCCAAACTTAACAGTATCTACTTTTACTTCTTCTTATTTAGCTCATTATTGTACGCAATAGCAGAATAGATTGCTTTTGCCACGCCTTGATGGTTATTATCTGTCGTTTCGTAGCGGGCTACTTCTTTAATGTTCGGCTTGCTATTGCCCATGGCTACACCTGCACCCGCAAAGCGTAACATAGATAGATCATTTTCGCTATCCCCTAGTGTCATCACCTCATCGGGACTTAAGCCCCAGTGTTTTGCCAAGGCTTCTACGGCTGTGCCCTTTGTAGTGTGAGGCAATACAAATTCTAGATTACCCTCACTAGAGAGCAGCACATCATAGAAGCGTTCACGGCCTGTACCGTCGTGGGATAGACCTTGATATTCATCGCGCAAGTCTTGCAAGATACGTTGACGCATCGGTTCATCTCCGTAGAAGATTTGAATCTTCTCAGGCCCTTCATCTAAGGATTCCATATGGGCTAGCAAATCACATACCATGGTCCGCGTAGCTAAGATAAATGGACGAATATTAGGTCTAAAGAAAAAATTAGATTGCTCTATTTCACATTCAGACATCTTTACCTTTGCTGCTTCGTTGCCTTCCGCCAATGCATAGTGATCGTACGTTGCGCCTGGCAGACGAGCGTCCCCTGTACCAGAAATCTGATTTTTAGTATTAGGCAGATGATTATCCAGTATGCCATGTACAGTCTTTTTATCTTCTTCAGTACGCTCGCTAGCGCATACTCCTAAGCGTTCAGGTGTAATACATCTAGATGGAGGATACATGCCAAAGATTTGGTCTTTCACATAGGCCTCTACATAGACACCATAGGTTAATAGTTTGCGCAATAAATGTAATGCTTCTTCTTTATCAAAACTTACGTGGAATAGACTGCGATTTTCATCCTTGTCCATCACGTAAGCGCCATTGGTGCACATGAAATAGCGCAGGCACGGCAGTTTTTCAATAACATCATTCATCTCATTCCAAGCGCGGCCAGAAGCAATGGCTACGCGAATGCCACTTTCACGAGCGGCACGAATCGCCTCAATAGCATCCTCAGGAATCGCCTTTGCATCATTTACCAAGGTACCATCTACATCAGATGCGATGAATCGAATGGGCTTATCCCCTGTGAGGCCTATATAATTTTTTATTTGTAATGTCTCAGTCGAGGCCATACATCCTCCTTCTATTCCTTCTATTCCTTCTATTCCTTCTATTTAGAATTATTAAATTCGGCTACAATCTCTTCTAAGATTTCTGGGTTTTCTACCAATCGTAATACTGTACCACCAATGATATTTGCACCGTCGGTAATGGTTTGTTCAATGGTAGGCTCTAACATGGCAGCAGCAAATTCTTTAGAATGACACACCTTCGGCTCGCCAGCGAGGCGCAATTTAGGATGGAATGCCGCACATTGATAACTTACATTGCCAATATCTGAGCTACCTCCAAGGGCTGCTGGGCCAGGCTCAAAATCAAGGTCCATATCGGCCATTACCTCTTCGATAAGCGCTGTGCCACGATTGTTTTGGTTCATATCATCATAAGGATTGCCGTAAAACTCTACATCTACAGTTGTGCCTGTACAAAGGGCCGCCCCTTCAAAGATTTTTTTAATCTGCTCAGATAAACCATTCAAGTACTCCCGTTCTGTGTGACGCACGGTGACCTCTAATTCACCGAAGGCAGGTATCACATTGGATGCGGTGCCTCCAGCAATAATCCACGTGCCGATGCGCGTTTCAGGGCGCACTTGTTGGCGCATCATATCCATAGCATGGATGGCGAGTTGCACACCATTCACCGCATTGATACCATTCCAAGGCTCACCGGCTGCATGGGCTGGCTTACCGTGATACTTAGCACGGAAGCAGTCGAGTGCCAAGAATTGTGAGTTAGGACGCGTTTCTTCGCCGTCGAGATGCACCATAATGGCAAAATCGTATTCTTTGAACACCCCTGCATTGCACATATCCACCTTACAGCCCATCGCTTCTTCGTCTGGTGTACCGATAATATCGATGTCCATGTTGAAAGCTACGCCTTCTTGTTGCATTTTATGTAGTGTCAATGCAGCTAGCACGCTCATAGAGCCGCTGGCGGAGTGACCGCATGCATGGCCTACCTCTGGCAGTGCATCGTATTCACAAAGTATGGCTAAACGACCTTTTGGGTTGTCTACTTTCACAACAGACGACTTAAAGGCAGTTGGCAAATCACAGAATTCATAGATTACGTCCATGCCGTGTTTTTCGAGAACAGCGCCTATGGTTTTAACGGACTCAAACTCCTGACTGGAAATCTCAGGATTCTTGGCTAATGTGTAATTAATGGTAAACGCATCAGGTGCGAAGCTTTTACAAAGATCAGCAAAAGTAGTTGTAAGGGACATATTGCCTCCATGTATATAACCACATTATTATAAAGGATTATGATACTCTACAATAAAGAATAAAAAACTCGTTTACTCTTAATTATACAATGTTATTGCCTATTGGTGTAAAATTCCGTACAATATAAACAGAAATGTATAAACCATGTATATGGATGTTTGAGGAGGATACTATGTTTAAGTTCAAAAAATTGACAGCCATCGCCCTCGTAGCGGTAGCAGCAATGGGTTTATTGGCTGGTTGTGGCAACGACAAACCTAAAATGACACAACAAGAAGGTGTATTGCGTGTAGGTTCTGAAACTACATTCCCACCATTCGAATTCACTGAAGGCGACAAATACGTTGGTTTCGACGTTGATTTGTCCGAAGCAATTGCTAAAAAACTTGGTTTAAAAATGGAATTCAAATCCATGGGCTTCGATGCTTTGATTCCAGCAGTTCAATCTGGTGATATCGACATGATCGCAGCAGGCATCAATGCTACACCTGAACGTGAAAAAGCATTGGACTTCTCCGATGTATACTTCGACCAAGGCGGTTTCATCACAGTTGTTCGTAAAGACAACACAACAATCCACAACATGGATGAATTAGCAGGTAAAACTGTAGGCGCTCAAATCGGTACAATCCCGGTTGAAATGGCTCAAAAAATTCCTGGTACAACAGTAAAACAAATCGATTCTAATGCTAATATCTTCATGGAATTGAAAGCTGGTACAATCGACGGTGCTATCATCGATAATGCAGTTGCTATGTACTACCTCAAACAAGGTGCTGATCAAGACCTTAAACTTGTAGGCGAACCTACTAAAGCTGAAGGTACAGTTCTTGGCGTGAAAAAAGGCAACAAAGCTTTACAAGAAGCTGTTAATAAAGCTCTTAAAGAACTTAAAGAAGACGGCACTTACCAAAAAATCTACGATAAATGGTTCGGCGATTACAACAAAAAATAATATGTATTCCTAAGAACTAGGATACATAATAACCCCTCTGAAAGATTGCAGACATCACATAAAAATTTGTGACAGCAGATTTTTTTCAGAGGGGATTTTTTTATGATTTGAATCCAATACATGCTGAAGATTCTGTATTATGCATAGATATAAATTAGAAATAGGCTAGTATATTGTGAGAACAGGTAACTGATAGCAGTATGATATCAATAGAGAACATGCAGATATACTAGTATTTTCTCTTTTACGGTACCTCGCGTTCGTTATATAATAAATATGTATTTACTGTATACATGTATAAAAGGAGGCCTAATGGCACAGTACTTTACGGAACGCCTGCAAAAGGTCTTCCACATGATTTTTACATCCTACAATCAAAAACTGGCTCAAGAAGGCTTGCGTCAATTGGAGCTCATCGTCAATAATCAGCAAAATCCCAGTCAGCCAAAAGATAGAGCCTTACGAAACGACAAGACAAGCCGTCTTGAAAGTGATATAGACACTAAAGAGGATGCTCTCAAGATAGCCAATGATCCAGAGGCTCGAGAGCTAGGTGACGCCTATGCCCTCTTGGCACGCGTCTATGCAGGTCCTCGCTTTACTTGGGAAGAGTCTAACTTCCCAGAGGATAATATGCGCACCTATCAATGCTTACACGATAGCATTCGTCGCTGTAGCCCTATCGGCACATTACAAGCTTTGCGCATCAAAGGCTCCATCACGCCTACAGTGGAGAAGGATATGCAAATTTCCTTCGATGAAGCATTTCGCATTGTCTATGATTACGCAAACCAAGGCGATGCGTATTGCCAATATGTTATAGGCAATGTCTTTTTCTGGCGTGATGACAATCGCATCAGCTCCGCTGAAACTATGCTAACACCTCCGCCTATGAGTTGGGCTAAACGCATTCAAAGAAGCCTTACAGCAAACTCTGTGCAGGATCGTATCGCCGCCTTACAAGGCACTGTGCCAGACGAAACATTGCAAGAAAATGCTTCTAATCTGGCTAAGGAATGGTTTAACAAGGCCCTCGACAACGGTCTTGCTATGTTCCAAGGGAACTTGCGCAATATCTATATCGACGAAGCCGATTTCAGCAATGCGCGCAGAGTCGCCAAGACTGCGGCCGACCTTGGCAACCCTGCCATGATGCTATATACAGGCCTCGACTGCCACGAAAACGGTAAGTTTGAGGATGCTTTCACGTGGTTCACTAAAGGTGCCGCCTTAGGTCAATCTGAAAGTATCGCAGAATTAGCAGATTATTACTATCATTTCTATGATGCTAAAGCGTTACGTTCTACGATTCCCTACGATCCGGTAAAGGCTATTGGTCTCTATCGCCGGGCTGCAACGAAACAGTTTAGTGATGCAGGGTACACTGCCTTACAGGCAGCCTTTGGCTACATCTTTCACATAGGCCACCTGCCTCTTGACTGGGGACTAATTGCAGATTTAACACATATGGCGGCTACAAAAGATCGCTTCATATTCGCCTTGCCCTATATTGGATACATGCGAATCCACGGTTTAGGGGTGACGAAAAACATACGCTTTGGTGTGCAATCATTACTACGCGTCTTAGATGAGGAACAACGAGCCTTTGAAGAGGAGAATCGCGTTCTTTTCTACGATATTACGCGCGCTTTAACACGCGTTGCCTTGGGCTATGCCTACGAAAAAGGCTATGTAACAGGCAAGCCAGATTTAACTCAAGCCGTATCCTATTACGAGCAATCCCATCAATATATCTTGTCTCACAAAGCCAATTTAGATCCGGAGCTAAAAGATATCCCTATCGATGATGAAGCAGAAGAACGCTTAGCAGCCTTTGAGGAGGTCGATGGTCATTGGCAGTACAAAGAAGGTATTGCCGAGTCAATTACTACGATACGCCCTGCGCCTACCACCTGGCCTCAAAATGCGGCCCGCTTATCTGTAACTATGGACGACTTTCTATGGGATACAACCTTGTACGACTGGCAAACCATTGAAACCGCCTTAGAGTCACAAGAAGAAATGAAGCTCAGCTTTTACAATCATTTCCTATCCGTTCAAAATACATTGCGTAATATCTTTAAGGTCGATATAAAACGGATGCTACGAGATCACTATCAAATAAGGCTACATGGTTATGATCCATCAGAAGGACATGAAATTATCTACAAGTCCATTTACGACAAAGAGAATACCATAAGCCTATTGAAAGAGCTTTACGATAATCATCAATTACCTAACCTCGAGGATAATTGGACTATCGAGAAAAACGAAGAAAAGCCGACCTGGCATTATGTGCTCGATGTGGATCAACAGCCGTTCTTGCTAGAGGAATACGATGATGCAAATGCTATGATTCAAGCTGCATTACAAGGATTAAAAGAGAAAAAGTACGAACAAATTAATATTCGTACTCATGACTTTGTGGGCCCATCCTATTTTATTTTTAAAGGCAAGCAATCGGCCCCATTTAGGGTGCAGCTCTATCTGAAAGAGTCCGCCCGTCATACCATCGATGACGATGGAACCCAACAAGACACGCCTGGTAAGACCTACTTATTTGAACAATATGTGGGAAACGAAGTGTCCTTAAACTATTGGATTCAAAAAACGATAAATACACTGGAAATCCCTGAACTAGATAATTGGAAACAGTTAACAGTGCCAAAAGATTTACAAACATAAAAAAAACCATCCCCAGTGAACTGTACCCCAAAAATTGGACACAATTTTTGGAGGTGCAATTCAGCAGGATGGTCTTTTTTGATAATGCCTATAATCTTAATAATAAAATTATTTTGATTCTAGATTTTTTACTATAGCATTTCTATTATAGTACTCTTTATAGCACTTTTATTATAATTTTTTTACAACGCCAGCACAGCGTGCACAAAGTGTAGGATGTGCGCTATCTTGGCCTACTGTATCGCGGTGGATCCAGCAGCGTTCACATTTTTCGAGACCAGAGGCAACCACAACTGTGGCAACACCGGTTTCTTCGTCTTTAACAGCCTCTGCTGGTGCAGCGCCGTTCACGATGTGAGCTTCGGATACGATAACGAGTTTAGCCAAGCCTTCTTCACCAAGGGCGTTCAATGCATCGAATGCAGCACCTTCAGCATATACTGTAACGGATGCATCCAATGGATGACCGATTGTTTTGTCTTGACGAGCAAGTTCCAATGCTTTTTGTACGGATGTACGCAAGTCTAACAATTGATTCCATTTGTCAGCCAATTCTTGGTTGAAATGTTCTGGATGACCTTGTGGCCAATCTTGAAGCATAACGGATTCGCGCATGCCCTCTTCTTTAGGCATGTATTTCCAAACTTCTTCCGCTGTGAAAGAAAGTACTGGAGATACCATGGCTACTAATGTTTTCAAAATTTCGTACATCGCTGTTTGAGCAGACCGACGAGCTACATTATCTTTGCTTTCAGCATACATTGTATCTTTCATAACATCTAGATAAATAGAACTCAAGTCTACTGTACAGAAGTTATGAATTGCATGATACAACATATGGAATTCATAGTTTTCGTACGCATCAGTAACCTTTTGACGTACTTCTTCTAAGCGCAACAATGCCCATTTATCAAATTCGGACATATCTGCGTAAGCCACTTTGTCAGTGTTTGGATTGAAGTCATCCAAGTTACCGAGCAAGAAACGGAATGTATTACGGATCTTACGGTATACTTCAGATAATTGTTTTACGATATCTTTGGACAATCGTACGTCTGCTTGGTAATCCGCGGAAGATACCCACAAACGCATAACATCGGCGCCATATACGTCGATGATATCACTTGGAGCCACTGTATTACCTACAGATTTAGACATTTTGCGACCTTCTCCGTCCACAACGAAACCGTGAGTCAATACGGAATTGTACGGTGCTTTACCTGTTGTAGCTACTGCAGTCAACAAGGAAGAGTTAAACCAACCGCGATGTTGGTCAGAACCTTCAAGGTACATAGCACATGGTACGTCAAGATCATTAACTTCGAGTACGCCAGCCCAAGAGGAACCAGAGTCGAACCATACGTCCATGATGTCTGTTTCTTTTTTGAACTCATCATGACCGCAATGAGGACATTTGAAGCCTTCTGGTAATAACTCCTTAGCGCTGTGAGCCCACCAAGCATCGGAGCCTTCTACGGCTACTTTTTCTTGCAATGCTTTGATAGTATCATCGTTGATGATGTGCTCGCCACAGCTTTCACAATAGTAAATAGGAATTGGCACGCCCCAAATACGTTGACGAGAAATTACCCAGTCACCACGGTCGCGCACCATGTTGAAGATGCGGTCATGGCCCCATTTAGGAATCCATTGCACTTGGTTGTCGATTGCATCAAGCGCTTGTTGACGGTACCCATCTACAGAGGAGAACCATTGTTCTGTAGCGCGATAGATGACAGGATTTTTACAACGCCAGCAGTGAGCGTATTGGTGACGCAAGCTAGATTTGTGAAGCAATGCATTATTGTGCGCCAAGATTTTAATAACAGGCACCTCTGCATCGTGAATTTCCACGCCAGCCAATGGGAATTCAGTATCGCCATAACGATTGTCATCTACTTGTTTAGTATAGTTACCAGTTTCGTTAACAAGGGAAATGATAGGAAGCTCAGTTTTACCTTCCTTGTTATAACGCATAACGATGTTAAAGTCGTCTTCACCGTGTGCAGGAGCTGTATGTACACAACCAGTACCTGCTTCAAGTGTTACATGGTCACCACACAATACAGTGGATGTACGTTCAACGAATGGATGTTTGAACTCAGCTAATTCTAAGTCTGCGCCGGAAAAACGATTTACGATTTCATAGTCTTCGATACCAATATCTTTCATAGCTGCGTCAACAAGTTCAGTAGCCATCAAGTAGTATTCGTCGCCAGCTTTCACCCAGCCATATTCTAGTTCAGGGTTAACGGAAATAGCTACGTTGGCAGGCATTGTCCAAGGAGTAGTTGTCCAAATAACAGCGTATGCTTGTTTTGGATCTACGCCAGCTGGCAATGTTACCTTTTTCTCGGATACATAAGGGAATTTTACGTAAATGGAGAAGGATTTTTTCTCAGCATATTCGATTTCTGCTTCTGCCAATGCAGTTTCGCAGTGCGTACACCAGTATACAGTTTTAAGACCTTTATAGATATGTCCGCGTTTTGCCATTTCGCCGAAGATGCCAAGTTGTTTAACTTCGAACTCAGGACGCAATGTCAAGTACGGACGGTCCCATTCGCCTAATACACCAAAACGAATGAAGTCTTGTTTTTGTGTTTCTACGCACTCCAATGCATATTCCTTACATTTATTGCGCAAGTCCAATGGAGCCATTTCATGACGGTTAAGACCAGTGTTCTTAATAACCGCATGCTCGATTGGCAAGCCGTGCGTATCCCAACCAGGAATGTAGCGAGTATAATGACCAGTCATAGTTTTGTATTTCATGATAATGTCCTTCAACGTTTTGTTGAGGGCATGACCAATGTGCAATTTACCGTTTGCATATGGAGGGCCATCATGCAAAATGAATGGCTTTGCGTCTTTACGCAATTCCAAACGTTTTTGATAAATCTTGTTATCTTCCCAGAATTTTAAGATTTCTGGTTCGCGCTTAGGCAAATTGCCGCGCATTGGGAATTCTGTTTCAGGCAAATGTAACGTCTTACCGTAATCCATGCTGTGCTCCTTTTACATAAAAAAATCGCCCGTCCCCGAAGGGACGGACGTCATATCCGTGGTACCACCCTACTGACTCTCGATACTTGTGAAAGCTAGCGCCATCGCATTTCTGCGATTGTCACACCATGCTAGCACATGTTTGTAACACATAAGACGCAACTCATCTCTCATATTGTGAAAGCCACTTAAACATATAACGGTGTTCACCGGCAGGGTTCCTGCTTGCTCCAAAGTGATCCGCAAATCTCTAGATTTCCAAACCTTTCAGCCCATGAGTTTGGTCTCTACTAAATCCGTCTGAGACATGCCGTCTTTTTCAACGCAATATTCATATAATAGATAATTATAGGACTCAAACGGGGAAATTGTCAAATATTTCATTTCTAAATTTAACAGAACCTACATCCCCTATTAAGCAAAAGAAAAAGCCTACTTACGTAGGCTTTATTGTATATACAATTATTAGATTGCACTCATGAGAATTAATTCAAGAATAATAATTGCAATGCACACGTACATGAATTTACGATCCATATCATCAGTTGGAGTTTCTTTAAGACCAGTGCGAGCAGCTTCTTCAGCAGTAATTACTTCATAGCTCATTGGGGATCCATATTGGTTATCACCTTCATCACCCTTTTGAGCGAGTAAATAAATAACATAGATAATACCAAATGGAATCAAGCTAATCAAAAGCATCCATCCACTTTTACCAATGTCATGTAAACGACGTGCAGCAAGACCAATGGAAGGCAATAAAATTGCAAGATTATATACTATAGAAATAAGCCCTACAACACTTGCTAGCGCAGTATCCATTACAAGGGCACTCAATACATTGAAGATACCAGCAATAACAATTGTGATACCATAGAAACGCCAATATTCACTGCGGCTTGCACGACCTTTGAAATTAGCATAATTACCCATAATCGTATGTTTAAAATTATCTACATACGAAAGATTTTTGATAGACAAATCAGTCATAATCTTCTCTCCTCTAGAAATAACAAATAAATTCTTCTTGAAAATATTATATCATTACTGTTGACGATTTTGAAAATCAATGTCTATATGTTTTGGGAATAACCTATGCTTTATATTTCATTATAGGATACATCATAAACTACATCGCACTAGTCATAAGTAGTTTATCTACCAAGAACCAGAGTACAAAGATAGCGCAGAATAGTCCTGCAGTTAGTCTTATAGATGGCGTAGTATCAATAAGACCTAATTCACGGGCCATTTGTTTTGTCACAACTACTTGACCGTTAGGGGGGCCAAAGCGATTTGATTGGCTTTCACCAGGCAGAGCCATAAGGATCAACAGGATAATAGTCCCTATTACAGGGATGAATCCAATAAATACGAGGCCCCCTGAGCGGCCTTGATCGTGTAAACGTCGCACTGAAACAGCCACGCCAGGGATAACCATAATCACGGACAAGAGGACAAGGATGACCAAACCAAAACCTACGCCTACTACGCTAGATAGTGGGCTAATATAGCTCAAAAAAGCACAAGTAAATAGAATGGCCACAAACAACAATTGATAGACTAACAAGAAATGCCAATATTCACTACGACTTGCACGACCATCAAAATCAGCATATTTATAAACCAAACATTGTTTAAAGTTTTCAATCAAGCCGAGATTGTATTTATCTAACGAGATTTGTGGTCTACTAACATGCCCACACTCTGGGCAGTAACAATCTGTTTTCAACACTTCATGTCCACAATAGGGACAAGATTTCATAATAAACTCCTTCTAGCTACAAACAGAAATTAGCAAAGATTACGATGTCCTGCTGTACTTAACACATATAACAACTAAGATATTCTTTATTTATTAATATCTAAGTTTTTAAATTCATCTGAAATTCATTTTACTATAAAGTGTTATATTGTCTATAAAGGAGATGTTAAACTTTTATAAAATAAAATAATGAGATTGTTAATAAATACAGGTGATTATTACATGTATCCATTCCCATTAATTCCATACCATAATATCTCTCTAATGATATCGGCAATAATAATAGATTGGATAATAAAGATGGCAATCCCCATCGCCCAATCTTGACGACGGGATGGAGTTTCTTCTAGTCCTGTAGCCTTGCTAACCTCAGGAGTAATAGGTGTATAGCCGGTTCTTTCACCATATGAATTCTCTCTTTCATCGCCACGACGCAATTCGTAAACGAGGAATATAAAGAATCCTATAACAGGAATAAATGAGATTAGCTGCGTCCAACCACTCCGGCCAATATCATGCATACGTCGCGCTGTGATAGCTATATTGGGAACTATAAAGAAAAGGGATCCCCCTACAGCAACATTATCGATAAGCGTTTCATAATTAGGGAAGCCCAAGATACTACAAAGTAAAGCTAAAATGCCAAGTAATCCTTGTATCAATGTAACGCCTGCCACAAATCGCCAATATTCACTACGGCTAACACGACCGTTAAAATTAGCATAGTTCCTAATACCTAATTTGAAGGCATCAGTATAGTTCAAATCATATATATTTATGGTTGACATAACCTAATCCTCCTCCATGGCTTCAATAGCAACAATGCTCCAGCCTTTGCCTTCATTATGCAAACGAACTAATAGAGGCTCTGATTTATCTTTAAAAGTAACGGTAAAGCCCATATAGTTTACAACAATATCATCATCTTGGTCTTGAGAAACATAGTCAAGCTGTATCGCTTTCACCTTAGGAACCTCTTCCTTAGTCATGGCTTGTTCCCATAGTTCAAAGGTACCATATCGTTCCATAGCACGAGCGCTCAAATAACGATATGCACCATGATAATCCTTTTTATTGAGGGCTTCATAATAATTACTTACCACAGTACGCCCCTCTGTTGTAGCCGTTTCACTTTGTAAAAGACGATTTGCTTGTTTCGTTAACGAACTAGGTTCTAAATTGCTATAAGCAGTCTCCTCTACTATAAAATTATGATTAATCATTGTACTACCTGCACTAATAGCTAGGCAGTCTAATACTAATATAGCCACAATAAAGAGGCCCGATACGGAACGTTTTTCCTCTAATCCATTAGATACAGGCGATGTGCGCTTACAGAATAGATACAATAATGCAAGCCAGCCTAAAATAGGAACCAAAAGCAAAATCATCAACGTTGGATCATTATTAGAGTCTCGTAACCGTCTTGTCATTAGCATAATCTTCGGCAAGCATAACAGGATGGACAATACAAATAATACACCGCCACCGATAGAGACAGCATAAAGAAATCCGTACGGTATGTAGGTTGCAAGACCTGTAATACATATAATTAAGCCATATACAAAGGATATAGCACTTATGGTGAGCCAAAAATCGGCTGTATTGGTACGTCCCCTACTGTTCGCATAGTTTTCCACTAGCTCACGATAGAGGATTTCGTATACTCTCTGTTTCATAAAGCTCCTACTATAATCTTAGATAATATTAGATAATAAACATATATAGATATTCCTATTATACTATGATTTATCAACTTAGTTGATTCATTTTTTATTCATGAAATCTACCTATACTACAGATATATTTCTTACAACTAAAATTCGTACAATTAATTATACAGGAGATAATTATGAAAGCTAAATTAATTAAAGCTGTAGCCTTGGCCAGTTTAGGTGCCTTCTTAACAGTTGGTATTGGTGCCAATGTAGCCCAAGCCAAAGATTATCACTTCAAAATTGGTGAAAACCATCGCATGGTAATAAATGATGATGGCACAGTAGATAGCAGCGATCATCCATGGTACAAAGTAAATGATAAAAAGAAAAAGCACAGAAAGCATAGAATATCTGAACGTGAAAAGCATGATAAAAATGCAACAGCAAAACGCAGTGAACGACATCAACGTTCTGAATCCTCTAATGACTAAGCCTTGCGCATAATACATATTACTAGCCCTAAAAACACAAAACTAAATTAACCAACCAATGAAAAGGACGTTATACATTGTATAACGTCCTTTTGTGTTATCCCCTATATAATTTTTCCCAAGGCTATATGAGTTATTATGTTATGCGCCAGCCTTTAGAACAGCTTGTTTCATGGATTGTACGTAATCAAACAACGCTTTGTCCGCATGTTCACCGTGTTCTGCCACGATTTTAACGATGGCAGAGCCTACGATAGCACCGTCGGATACGCCCGCCATAGCTTCCGCTTGTTCTGGCTTAGAAATACCAAAACCAACAGCTACCGGGATATCCGTATATTTGCGAATCATTTCAACAATGGATTTAATATCCGTCTTAATTTCACTGCGCATGCCTGTAACGCCAAGTGAAGATACACAGTATACAAAGCCTTCTGCGTCTTTGGCGATCATTTCGATGCGGTTTTCAGATGTTGGCGCAATTAAGGATACAACTTCAACACCATGCTTATGAGCCACACTAGCGAGCTCGCTTTTTTCTTCAAACGGCATGTCTGGTACGATAACACCAGAGATTCCCACCTCTTCACAGAGGGTAAAGAATTTTTCACGACCAAATACGTAAATAGGATTCAAATAGGTCATGAATACGAGCGGTATAGTCACCGCATCATCACCAGTACGTAAACGACGTACCATATCGAAGATGTCATTGATTTTTACGCCTGTGGAGAGAGCACGAGTGCTCGCCTCTTGAATAACTGGGCCTTCCGCTGTTGGGTCAGAGAAGGGAATACCAATTTCTACCGTGTCCGCACCGGCTTTCACCATCACGCGAATATAACGTTCTGTATTTTCAATACCGTGATCACCAGCACTAATGAACGGGATGAATGCCTTGCCCTTTGTGAAAGCGTCTTTAATTTTACTCATGAAGATCCACCCCTCTGTATTTCGCCATAGCCGCCACGTCTTTGTCGCCACGACCGGATAAACAAATAATAATAATGTCGTCCTTGCTCATAGTAGGAGCAATTTTACGTGCATGTGCCACCGCATGAGCACTTTCAATGGCTGGAATAATACCTTCCAAACGAGATAAATATTCAAAGGCATCGACTGCTTCGTCATCTGTAACAGGCACGTATTCAGCACGACCACTATCGTGCAAGTACGCATGTTCAGGGCCGATGCCAGGATAATCGAGACCTGCAGAAATAGAATATACTGGAGCAATTTGACCGTCTTCATCTTGGCAGAAGTAGGATTTCATGCCATGGAAGATACCAACAGAACCTTTTGCGATTGTCGCTGCATGTTCCTCTGTATCGATGCCGCGACCTGCCGCTTCACAACCGATGAGACGAACCCCTTCATCTGGAATGAAGTGATAGAACATGCCCATCGCATTGGAGCCACCGCCTACGCAAGCCATAACAGCTGTTGGTAATTTGCCTTCTGCTTCAAGGATTTGCTCACGCGCTTCGCGGCTGATAATAGATTGGAAATCACGAACGATCATAGGGAATGGATGGGCACCCATAACGGAGCCCAATACATAGTGCGTATCAGACATGCGGTTTGTCCATTCGCGCAACGCTTCGGAAACCGCATCTTTCAATGTACTAGTCCCTGTTGTTACTGGATGCACCTTAGCGCCTAGCAATTCCATACGATATACGTTAAGTGCTTGACGTTCACAATCCTCTGCACCCATGTATACTTCGCATTCCATACCCATCAGCGCAGCAATAGTAGCCGTTGCCACGCCGTGTTGACCTGCGCCAGTTTCAGCAATAACACGAGTTTTACCCATCCGTTTTGCCAATAACATTTGGCCGATTACATTATTCAACTTGTGAGAACCAGTATGGTTTAAGTCCTCACGTTTTAAATAGATTTTAGCTCCCCCAAGGTCCTTTGTCATGCGTTCTGCATAGTATAAAAGAGATGGGCGACCTGTATATTTTTTATGTAAATCCTCAAGTTCGTGCACGAAATCAGGATCATCTTTGTACTTGTTGTACGCCTCTTCTAGTTCGATGACTGCATTCATCAATGTTTCTGGCATAAATTGACCACCAAAGGAGCCAAAATAGCCATGTCTTTGTTCACTCATATAACTTACCTTTCTATATACCATTCCTGCTAGCACGCCATACTATGGCATTGCTATTGTTCTCACAATGTTGGTGAAAGCTTTTATCTTCTCATCGTCCTTCACACCTTCTGTTTCAATGCCGCTACTGATATCGATGCCGTACGGTCGAACCGTACGAATGGCCCGGGCCACATTGGTGCTATCGATACCACCAGCGAGCATAAACGGTCGTTCAAACTCATCTAAGCAAGACCAGTCGAATACTTCGCCCGTACCGCCTCGCTCGTCTTTGTGATATGCATCAAACAAGAGCATATCAGCACTGCTATCAATCCACGCCTCTGCATCTGCAGCACTGCGGATTTGAACGGCCTTCCAAACCTCTACATTAGTACGTTCTTTTAAGGATTGGATGAAAGCTTCATCTTCATCACCGTGCAATTGCACCGCATCAAGATTTACTTCTGTGGCAATCGTAACGAGATTTTCTAGCGTTTCATTGACGAAAATACCTACCGTTTTAATAAATTCTTGTACTACATCATTACTCCATTGTATGACATCTCTGTTATATCGATTTGCATATTGTTTGTGTAGCTCACTTACTAAAATCTTAGCTTGAGCTACAGTGACTTGACGTTTACTTGGTGCAAATACAAGGCCCATGTAATCAGGCTGTGCCTCTACTACAGCAGGGATTGTTTCCACCTTGGAGATTCCGCACATCTTAATCTTAGGCGTATAATATGTGGGTCCATAAAGATAGGCTAACTTTTCAACCTTATTGGGAGAACGCATGAAGGTTTCACCCATCAAGGCGACGCCGATATTGTTATCGCGCAATACTTGAATATCCTCTGGCGTTTCAAGGCCACTTTCAGATACAAAAATTACATCGTTTTCAACGAGATTACGCAAGCGTACGCTGTTTTGTACATCTACTGTGAAGTCTTTGAGGTTACGATTGTTAACGCCAATAATGCGGGCACCGCAATCGATAGCCATTTGTACCTCATGTTCGTCATGTGCCTCTACCAAAGAGGATAAGCCAAGAGAATCAGCTAACTCACGGAACTTTGTCAGCGTAGGCACATCGAGGCATGCACAGATTAATAGGATTGCACTAGCACCCCATACCTTTGCTTGGTAGATTTGGTATTCATCGATGATGAAGTCCTTGCGTAACACTGGGATTTTTACAGTGCTTGCAATTTCTTGCAAATATTTTTTATCACCCTTAAAGAAATCTGGCTCCGTCAAAACAGAGATAGCCGCAGCACCAGCCACTTCATATTCTTTGGCGATCTCTAAATACGGGAAGTGCTCTGCTATGATGCCTTTTGATGGAGATGCCTTCTTTACTTCGCAAATGAAGTTAAAATCTTGCTGACGAAGGGCTGCTTCAAAAGGAAATCCTGTATCAGATGGTAAGGCTAAAGCCGCTGCTTTCACAGACTCTGGAGATTCCACCTGTTTTTCTTGGACTACCCGAATTTTGGTCGCCTCTATAATCTTATCTAAAATCAATGGTTACACCTCTTGTGTTGCTTTCACAAACTGTTCCATTGTAGCAAGCGCCTTGCCAGAGTCGATCATATGTTTCGCCTCTTCAATGCCCTCTGCTAATGTAATACCATCTTTTGCAAGGTAAATCGCCATGCCAGCATTGAGAAGAACTGCGGTACGTTTACCGCCTTGCTCACCACCGAGAACGCGGCGTGTAATCTCAGCATTTACTGTTGCGTCGCCACCTTCAAGCTCAGTTTTATCAGCGTATTCGAAACCATAGTCCTTAGGATTGAATTCGTAGCTTGTGAAAGTACCATTATTAATTTCGCATACGTACGTTTTGTTGGTAGCTGTAATCTCATCTAGACCGTCGAAGCCATGTACCACGGCACCGCGTTTAACACCAAGATTAGCCAATACGCGAGCCAACGGTTCTACCAGAGATTTATCGTACACACCCATCAACTCCACAGTTGCGCCTGCAGGGTTTGCCAACGGTCCTAGGATATTGAACACCGTACGAACGCCCAACGCCTTACGTACAGGACCTGCATACTTCATAGCTTGGTGATATACAGGAGCAAACATAAAGCACATATTGGCTTTGTTAAGAACCGCTTCGTTTTGCTCGCCGTTAAGCTCTAATTTAGCGCCCAACGCTTCAATTAAATCTGCAGCACCACATTTACTAGATACACTGCGGTTACCATGTTTCGCTACAGGAATACCTGCTGCAGAAATGATAAAGCCAGAAGTCGTAGAAATATTAAAAGTATTAGCCTCATCACCGCCAGTACCTACGATTTCTACAACTGTACCTTCATGAGGCACAGAACCAGCCTTCTCGCGCATAACCTCAGCAAAAGCCGTAACCTCATCGACAGTAGGGCCTTTTGCCGCTAAAGCGCATAAGAAACCAGCCATAGGCACCTCGGGTACATCGCCGCTCATAATTTTGTTCATTGTATCTTTAGCAAGGTCGTAGGATAAGTCCTGACCATGCGTTACTGCATATAATGCGTCTTTAATCATTTATAACTCCTTTTGAGGATATCTATTAAATTGATACCATATCTACCTAGTCGGTAACGATTGGGTCATGCCCTCAGCCTCCAAGTGGCCACCCCCCCCGCTATGCGGGGCGCCAAGTCGGCTTCGCACATAACCCAATCGTATTTATTCAGCTAAAAATCATACCAATTTAATAGATATCCCTCAAACAAACTATTATCAAATGATCCTGCGCATTATATGGAGTAATGCACAGGTCATTTCTTTATAAGGGGTGGGAATGGTGGTGCTGCGCACCACCTTTTCCTATATTAGGGGTTCTGATTCGCAGATTTCTTTAGAAAATATAGCTACAATTCGATATATGTATTATAGAGGGGCTATTAAGTAAGTAATGCCAAGATTGAGTTGGCAGGAAATAAGGTCTTAAGGAACGACTTGGCGGCCCCACGTAGTGGGGTGGGTGGCCATCGGAGTTCCGAGAGACCTTATTTCTGCCTTACCGTACTAGTAACTAATAATAGCTCCTCGAATACAAAACAGTGGTTATTTTTCTAAGAAATTGCGAATCATTTGTTCCCCATTTGGTGTCATGATGGATTCCGGATGGAATTGGACGCCATAGATTGGGTAGTCTTTGTGTTCTACGCTCATTACTTCGCCGTCGTCTGTAATGGATGTGACGATGAGTTCGCTTGGCATAGTTTCGTCAATAATTGCCAAGGAGTGGTATCTAGCGACTTCGAATTGTTCAGGCAATCCCTTAAGGATTTTGGATGGGTGTACTTGTTTGGCTACACTTTGTTTGCCGTGCATCACTTGTTTTGCGTAGGATACGGTACCGCCGAATACTTCGCCAATGGCTTGGTGTCCAAGGCATACGCCGAGGATTGGGAATTCCCCTTTGCATTCGCGCAATAGCTCTTCGTATACGCCCGCATCAGCTGGTTTACCAGGACCTGGTGAAAGTATCACATAGTCTGGTTTCAAAGCACGGATTTCTTCAACTGTTAATTCATCACTGCGGATGACTTTAATATCTGGATCGATAGAGCCTACTAATTGATATAGATTAAAGGAAAAGCTATCGTAATTATCTATAAGGAGTACCATTATTCTACCTCCTGTGCATCTGTAATTGCGGAAATCATGGATTGGCCTTTGATTAAGGTTTCATTAAACTCGCTTTCAGGAACGCTATCTCGAACGATGCCTGCGCCAGCGCGAACATAGACCTTACCGCCTTTATTCATAGCCATGCGAATGCCGATACATACATCCATATTACCAGAGAAGTCTATGTAACCTACGGCGCCGCCGTATACGCCGCGTGGGCTTTTTTCAAGTTCGTGTAAAATCTCGATGGCACGAATCTTAGGAGCCCCAGACAAGGTGCCTGCTGGCAGTGTAGCCCCGATAGCATCGAGGGCATCTTTGCCGTCTTGCATGTCGCCGCTTACAGTAGATGTAATATGGATGACATGGGAGAAACGTTGCAACATATGTAACGCCTCTACTTTTACGGAACCAAATTTAGAAATTTTACCTAAATCGTTACGGCCAAGGTCAACAAGCATATTATGTTCAGCCAACTCTTTTTCGTCATTGATTAGTTTTTCTTCAATAGCAAGGTCCTCTGCTTCCGTTTTACCGCGGCGCATGGTGCCTGCAATTGGGAATGTGTACATTTTACCGTCTGTCAGTTTCACCAAGGTTTCTGGAGATGCCCCTGTAAGCTCTACATCGCCACCAGATAGGTAGAACATGTACGGAGATGGATTCAATGTGCGCAATACGCGGTATGCGTTTAACAAGCTCCCCTCAAACTCGGCTTCGCGACGATTAGATACAACACATTGGAAGATATCCCCTTCCTTGATGTAGTGCTGCGTCTTTTTAACAACTGCTTCGAACTCGTCCTTTGTAAATTCAGAGGTAAATTCTGTTTTGAGCACGCCTTTTGGCACATCCGCCTCTTTGCCGTTTACAACGAGATCAGCAAGAGTTTTCAATTCAAGCTCAGCCTTGTTGTAGTTGCGTTCTAAATCATTTGTGCTGATGTTAGCGATTAAGTAAATTTTATTTTTGTAATGGTCAAAAGCGATAACCTTATCAAAGAGCATAAGGTCTACATCATTTACCATGGCAGAGTCATCATCTGGCGTTGGAAAATCCAATGTTGGCTCGATGTAGCGAATATATTCACATGCGAAGTACCCTACAAAGCCACCTGTAAAAGTTGGTAACTCTTCTAAACGAGGACTTTTATATTGGCTCAAAATATTGCGAATTTCTGCGGCAGGATTAGAGCACTCAAAGGTACGTGTCGTACCGTCTTTAATGGTCATTGTATGGTTTTTGCAGAATAGCTCAATCTTAGGATCGTAGCCCAAGAAGGAATACCGGCCCCAATGATTACTATTATCCGCACTTTCAAGCAAGTACGTATGACTGCTCACTTGTTTTAACGCTTTCAACACACTAATCGGTGTGCGTACGTCGGATAAAATTTCCATATATACAGGCACGATATCGTAGCCCGGTGCGATAGCTTTCATACGGTCAAAACTAGGAAAAATCATGAGAACCTCCATCTGGCATTTGCCAATAAAAAAAACTCGCCCATGACAATATAACGTCAAGGACGAGTTTATAGTTCTATTATTACAATATGATTGTATGTGCTATAAATCGCGGTACCACCTTGTTTGAATGCAGTGCATTCCCCTTTCGCAGGATACTAACATATCCCTCACGACTAACGCTCGTGTGACGTCGCACCATACTAGGAATGACTGTGAAAGTTCACTCTGTTCCATGCGCCCTCGGTGGTCCATTTAATAAGCTGCGTACTACGGGTTCTCAGCTAATCCCGCTCTCTGTGAGTGCATTTCCTATTTTTATCTCCACCTCATCGGTTTCTTTCAGGCGAGTATAAAATTATAATCTGATTATAATGTTTCTATAGAATGAAAGTC
>PPYF01495013.1_pt1 | contig 24107 bp, 24 predicted proteins | sample 1559871 | NCBI WGS metagenome assembly PPYF01 (sample SAMN08240021, study PRJNA423297) | Human gut metagenome, whole genome shotgun sequencing project. | reverse complement strand
ACCCTTCAATAGCTGTTGTAACAGTAACAGCAGGAGTTAATGTACCATCAGCTAAAATTGCAGCTCCACCAATTAAAGCAGGAAGCACTAACCATTTTGCTCGTTTACGTACTAAAGTATAGAGAGCAAAAATACCACCTTCACCATGGTTAGTGGCCTTTAATGCAATAAAGACAGTCTGCAAAGTTGTTAATAAGGTAACTGTCCAAAGTACTAGGGAAATAGATCCGATAATGAAGTCACGATTTACGTGAGCGATACCGCCGTTTCCAGCGACGATTGACTTCATAACATATAACGGACTGGTTCCGATATCACCATAGACAATACCAATCGCAATTAATAATCCCGCGGCTGATATATTTTTCCGTGTTTTTTCATTCATATTTATTCTCCCAATAAATAGCCGAAATGACTAAATATCTAAATAACGTAAAAAAAGAATGCCAAAAAAGGGACATTCTTCTTTAAACATATCTATTTTCATCTATTTATGCAAGAGTTGCAAGTATCTATCGGAGAATAATTAAAAATAATTATCTTAGCTTGGTTCTGTGAATAGATTTCACATCTTGCGAACCTAGAATTAATGGTACACGTTCAATGACTGTATCGGCATATTCTAATCCAAACCAAACCGCAGGATTAGAGGATAAGTTTTGAAGCCAAACCCGACTTTCAACCAGCCATTTTTCGTAAGAACTTAGTTGAGTTTGAGGACTAATTACGTCATTTACAATTACAAACTTAAAGTCACCAACATCTCTACCTGGAGTAGTGGTGTATTCTTGTGGTTGCGATTCAATCGTGCCATCTTTGATTAAATCGTGGACAATTTGACGTAAGTAAACATTAACTTTTTGTTGCTGTTTAAATCCTAAATATAGTTGAACATTAATTACGTTCTTTGTGCCATAGGTATTAACTGCATATTCAGCAGTAAAAGGTTCATTCGTTACATTTACGGTTACAAACCAATAAGCATGAGCACGCTTAGGGCGTTTATCTAAAATTGAATACAGCATATCGCGCTTAATAAACTTGTTGTATTTAACTTTTGCCATGTAGACCAAGTTGGTTGCATATAGCGGAATACTTTCGTCATGGCTTAAATTGCTTAGCATAGTTGTAAATTCATCTAAACGGACATAAGCATTTTCAGCTTCACGTTTATCACGAATTTTATTGCCAAAATACCAAATATACATAATTGCCCCAATAAAGGCTGCAATAATTACCGTGACATAACCACCATGTAAGAATTTAGCTAAGCTGGAAATCAAGAACATGGTTTCAATTGCACCAAATAAAAGTAAGAAGACTAGTCGCAGGCTCAAGTTAACCTTTCTAAGTGATAAGTATTCAAAGAGCAAAACTGTCGTCATGAGCATGGTTACGGTAATTGCTAAACCATAAGCTGCTTCCATGTGTTCAGAAGTTCTGAATAAGAAGACAATTCCGATGGTAGCAGCGCAAAGCATCTTATTAATTGACGGAATAAAAAGCTGTCCTTGTTCAGTAGAAGGGTAAATAATTTTCATTCTTGGTAAAAACTTTAAACCACTAGCTTCAGAAACTAAGGTGAAGGAACCAGTAATTAAAGCTTGCGAGGCAATAATTGCGGCTAGGGTAGCTAGAATTATTGCAAAGAACTTCCATTGACTTGGCAGAGCTTCAAAGAATGGGTTAAAGTCTGTCGCACCAGCATGATAATTAGGATTTTCTAAGATCCAAACGCCTTGACCGAGATAATTTAGGGCTAAACAAATAAAAACGTAAGGCCAAGAGCCCATAATATTACCTTTACCGACGTGTCCCACATCTGAATAAAGGGCTTCTGCACCAGTAGTAGCTAAGAATACTGCTCCTAGAATTAAAACACCGACTTTATTAGCTGGACTAAATAAAATTTTTACTGCTAAAAGTGGATTGAGTGCTTCAAGTAAAGACCAGTCATGACTTAAGTTCATAATTCCAGTTAGTCCTAGGAAAGTAAACCAGACTAGCATGATTGGTCCAAAGGTCTTACCGATAATGCTTGTTCCCATTCTTTGGATAGAGAATAGGAAAAGCAAGATGACAATAGTAATCATAATGACACTATTTTGATTTGGTACTGGAATATCGTTACCAAATTTCATGTTTTTAAGACCTTCAATAGCAGTTGTAACAGTAACTGCTGGTGTTAAAGTACCATCAGCTAGCAAAGCAGCTCCTCCAACTAAGGCAGGGATGACTAGCCATTTAGCCTTTTTTCTAACTAAAGCATAAAGTGAGAAAATTCCACCTTCGCCGTGGTTAGTTGCTTTAAGGGCAATTAAAACATATTTAACAGTTGTTAAAAGAGTAATCGTCCAAAGAATAAGCGAGATAGAACCAACAATATATTCGCGGCTAACATGAGCGATTCCACCATTTTCGTTTACGATTGCTTTCATAACATAAAGTGGACTTGTACCAATATCGCCGTAAACAATTCCAATCGAAACTAAAAGCCCCGCTAAGGTGACTTTTTTACGTAAATTACTATTCATAATAAGCTTTCCTCTAAAAAGTATTAAATAACATTTGAATAAACAAAAAAGAATGTATTGTAATAATACATTCTTTTTATTTTCGTTAGCACTATTTTGGCCCTTTAGAAACCAATATGCAAATAATAAATTGTGATTTTTTTATGAAAGAGTTTGTTTGATTTCATTACGACGATCAGTGTACCATTTATCCCAATCTTCATAAGTCTTCATGTTTTGTGGGTCTACGCCAGTTTGCTTTTGAATATTGTTAAGCATATCCATAAAGCGTTCTGCATGAATATTTAATACGTGCTTAACCAAGTTTTGACGGCTGAAGGCCATATTGTTAGTTAAGTAAGTGTTAATTTCAATAACATCATGATTACCATCGTAGACGTCCATAATTTCAAGATCACTTTCATCGAATTTTGAAATATAGAAGTTAGCAAATGTCTTTAAGTAATCAGGTTGTTCTTTAAATTCAGTAGCCGGCATTTCTACACGATTTGCCTCTGGCATAACTACTTCAAATTCTTCTTTTTCTTGAGTTTCTTCGGTGTTCTTCTTGTCTTCAGTCAAAGTTAAGAGCTCCTTTACTGTCTAGCTGTACAAAAATTCAATATAATCTTACATTGAATTACAAGCAAAAGCAAATTTTGTCAGGTTTATTGAAAGTTTTCTACATCTTGCTTAGTGTATGAATCAATTGTAGTGTGACCGTTATTAGCAGCTGATCTCATGAAGTTAACTACTTTTTGGTCAGACCAAGAACTAGTGTCAACACCAAGTGAACTTAATTGGTTTATTAGATGAATTAGATTTTGAACTAGTAGATTTGTGTGAAGTAGTTGCTTCATCGTCATCATTAGCATCTAAATTCTCAGTATCAATATCGTCGTTAACATCTTCACCGTTTAATTTAGCATTAGCAACTTTACGTAAATGTTTTACATTTTTCTTTACTTTTTTGTAGTACTTACCATTAATGTAAGACAAGTCTAAAATTTGGTCACAAGATTCAACGGTTGCTTGATAATTACCATCACGATAGCTTAATTTAGCTTGCTTGTATAAAGGATTGATATCGTGAGTGATATGGTCTTGTACCTTGTTAATGGTCTTATAAAGCTTAGTAGCTTGCTTAGTCATTACAGAATAGCCATTGGTCTTGTTAGCTGCCTTGTCTAATTCACCTAAAGCATCTTTAAATTCATACTCTCTAATTTCTTCTTGAGCATCTTTCATAGCGCCTGCTTGGTCTGCATAGGCTTTTGACTCAGAAGTTGCTTTCACATCGTGAGCATCTTCAAATTTTTCTTCAGCTGCTTCATACTTTTGACTGGAAGCAGCATCTTTTCCTTGACTCATATAAGTGATGTACTTGTCTGAGCTGTTATTAGATGAACTGTTTGATGATGAATTAGAACATCCAACTGCAAAAAAGGTAATAAAGAATGCCATAATGGCAACTCCGATTTTTGATCGTTTCATTGTTTCTTCCTCCTATAAAAATGAATTTATCTTACTTAAATTATACCAAATTTCACTAGTAAAAAATTGGTTGAAAAAGTTGGCACAATTCTTTGAGATAAATCGTTAGTAATAGTGTAAGGCAATTCACCGGTGATGACTTACAAAACATATTTAGTTACTAATTAGATTATTAGAGGTAGAAAAATGGAATTTATTTTAAAAGATCAATCAGTTCAATTTACTTTTGCAGGTGAAAAATACAGCAATGGTAAGAAAAACAGAATTTTGAAGAACGTTAAAAAGCAAGCTAGTGCTGAAGAGGTAATGAAAGTCGGAAATGCCTTGTCTAAATTGCAAAAAGATGCTGGCATCAAAAGCGCTAGATTAATTTCTTATTCAGATATTCAAGCTTAAGAAATAAAAGAAAATAATATATAGAAGATTTTTAAGGAGAATTCAAAATGACCACTACTAAGACTTTAAGACTTACATTTAAAAATGCTAAAAATAAGAAAGTGAACTTATCATTACCTGATGCAGCAGAAAATTTAACCGAAGAAGAGGTTAAAACTGCCATGAATGAAATCTGTGAAGCTAACTTGTTTGTCAAGGAAGAAGTTGATCAATATCAGGCTCCTTTATCTGCTCAATATGTTGAACGTACAGTTACTTCTGTGTTTGATGATAGTGAAAAGAACTAGAACAATATTTTATGAGATAAGGATCTTAATTAAGTTATTAAATAAACTCTTGAAAGGTTAATGTTTCGGCATTGCCTTTTTTATTTTGAGACGAAAGTATGTAATTTATGTTACTTTTTTATTTCAGAATGTCTGTTCGGTTGTATCTGACAACTTGCCACACTACAATAAAGGGTGTATGTAAATTGGAGGGAGTTTAAGCAATGAAAAAAAGAACATTCACTGGTATTGCTACCGCGGCACTTATCACAACTGCCGGTATATCAGTTACCAACAACCTTAAACCAGAAAATCCATTAAAAACTGGTGAAGGTACTGTTCAAGCTGCAACATATCAACAAGAATTTTTAAACAAAGCTATTCCAGCTGCTACAACTGCATCATCTAAGTATGGTACTTATACTTCAGTTATGCTTGCTCAAGCAGCTGTTGAATCAGCTTGGGGTCAATCAGGTTTGGCACAAGCACCTAATAATAACTTATTTGGTATTAAAGGCTCTTACAAGGGTCAATCAGTAAACATGAATACTGGCGAGTATGGCAGCAATGGTTATTACACTACTAACGCTGGATTTAGAAAGTATCCATCATATACTGAGTCATTTGAAGATAATGGCTCTTTGTTACGTAACCAAATGGGTAACTACTACTCTGGTACTTGGGTAGAAAATTCAAATAATTATGCTCAAGCAACTCAAAATGGTTTACAAGGTAAGTATGCAACTGCGCCAAACTATGCTAAGACACTTAACAGCGTTATCGCAGCTAATGGATTTGATAAGTACGATCCCGTTACCCAAGTTGTTAACGAAAACCGTACAGTTGCACAAACCACACCAATTATGAGTGCACCAGTTGACGCTAGTGTTGGTACTCAAGTTGGTACTGCAAGAACTGGTCAAAATGTAAATGTTACTAAGTACATCACTTATAACAATGGTGTTAAGCGTGCATATATTGGTACTGGCTGGATTAATGCACTTGCATTTAGCCCAATTACTACTAATACTACTGCAAACAATGCAGCTACTAACAAACAAGTTAGTCAAACAGTTAAAACGCCAGTAGCCCAAACTCAACAAGCTAAGAGTCAAGCACCTGCAGCTCCAGTTAAAACTGCAACTGTAACGGTAAAAGCAAAGAGTGCAGCTGAAGTTAAAACTCCAGTCCAAACCAACACTTTAAACGTTAAGACTGAAAATAAAGTAGCACAACCTGTAAAACAATTAGCTACTTCATTAGCTGTAGCTCCAGCTAAGAAAGAAGTTAAGAAGGAAGTTATTAAAGCTGAACCAGCTAAGACAACTCCTGTAAAGGCTGCGTCTACTAAAGTTGAAACTAAACAAATTAAACCTGCAACTCCAGCAGTTAAAACTACTGATACAGTTAAAAAGGTTGAAACTCCAACAGTTAAACCAGTTGAGTCTGTAAAGAAGGAATCAACTCCAGTTGTTAAGACTGCTCCAGTTACTGTAACTAAAGAAGCTGCCAAGACCACTGAAGCTCCAGTAGTTAAACCTAAGAAAGTTGAAGTTAAGGAAGTTAAGACAACTCCAGTAACTACTAGTGCTAAAACTGTTGTCAAGCCTGTTCAAAGCTACCAAAATGTTGTTGCAAACAAGGTAAATGGATTATGGCAAAATATACTACTCAAGAAGCACAAATTACTGCAAAATCTGGTGTATTAACTATTAATTCTAAGCCAGATTACGGTGTGCCAGTATGGCGTGTGCCAGGTCAAGATCAAGTTTCAGGTAAATTCTTGAAAGATGGCTCAAGTTGGAGATACTTCCGTGTAGCTAATGTTCATGGACAAACTTGGTATGACCTTGGCGGAAATCAATGGGTATCTGCCAAGTCTGTATTAGTTCGTTAATGTATAATTGGGATAGAATTTAATTCATTAAAATTTTTTGGAGGAGAAGTTTTTAATGCGTTCAACAAATAAAAGATTTATTAGTGCCTTAGCTTGTGCTAGTGCTATGACAGCTTTAGCAATTGCCGATCCAATGGGTGTTACTAAGACTCATCAAGTAGTACAAGCTGCAACTGATAATGTACCTGCAAGATCTGCAGGTGTGGATGTTGCAAGCTGGCAAGGTACTAATTTGACTCAACAAGCTAAGTCAGGTGCTAAATTTACTGTAGTTAAAGTATCTGAAAGTACAAACTACCAAAACCCTCATGCTCAAGGTCAAATTAATAGTGCTGAACAAAACAATATGATGCCAATGGGTTACCACTATGCTCACTTTGGTGCAGATAGCAACAGAGCTGTTCAAGAAGGTAACTATGCTGTTAGTTCAGCTCAACAAGCTGGTTTACCACAAGGTTCATATTTAGCAGCTGACTGGGAACAAGATGCTCATAACAACACTAATGGTGGTCGTGAAGCAAGTGCTAATGCAATTACTAGCTTTATGGATACTGTTCACAATGGTGGTTATAACCCAATGCTTTATTCAAGTGAATGGTTATTAAAGGCTAAGGTTGATACTAATAAGGTTACTCAAAAGTATCCAAATTCATTGTGGGTAGCAGCTTATAAAACTATGGGCCGTCAAGATCAACCTGATTATAACTACTTCCCATCAATGAGTAATGTTGCTATTTGGCAGTATACTCCAAACTGGCGTGGTCAAAACATTGACGGAAATGTTAATGTACTTCCTCTTTCAAATAAGAGTAACAACGCTAACCAAGCTAATACCAACACTTTAAACGTTAATACTAATGGTCAAAGCAGTAGTCAAGCACCTGCAAATCCAGTTGTTAACACTTCTAATAAGGTAGTTGATACTAATTGGGTTAAGCAAGAAGGTACTTTCACTACCGGTGGCGCAATTAACTTGAGAACTGGTGCAAGTACTAATAGTAGTATCATTGCTCAACTTCCAGCAAACAGTGAAGTAAAGTATGATGCTTATAGTACTAAGGGTAACTATACATGGTTGAGACAACCACGTGCTAACAACCAATATGGTTACTTAGTAGGACGTGCAAATGGACAAGATTGGGGTACTTTTAAAGTTGCTCCAGTTGCTAACCATGTAACAAAACCAACAACTAACACAGCTAAGCCAGCTCAAAATGTTAACAAGCCAAGTCAACCAGTACACGTAAATACAAATAATAATGTAAACAATAACTGGACTAAGCAAAATGGTGTATTTATCACTGGTGGAGCAATTAACTTGAGAACTGGTGCCAGCACCAATAGTAAGGTAATTGCATTATTGCCAACAAACACTGAAATTAAGTACGATGCTTACCGTACTACAGGCCAATACACTTGGTTAAGACAACCACGTGCCAATGGTCAATATGGCTACTTAGTAGGTCGCTTAAACAACCAAGCATGGGGAACTTACAGATAGTTTAAAAAAATGAATAATCTGAAAAGACATGATCCGAATAGGAATCATGTCTTTTTTGTCTTATAATAAATTATGAAAAAAGTATGGAGGACATAGTTTTGATTTATACAGTAACTTTAGATCCTAGCGAAAGTGTAGTAGGTAAAGGAATTAATATTTCACTTGTTTTAAAGAAATTAGGTATTGAATCGATTGCAACTGGTATTGTAAATCATAAAAACGTAGAGCAAGTTGCAGAAGAACTTGATAAAGCAGAGATTGAAAATCAATTTATTGAACAAAAACGTGGAATTAAAATCACTGCTAAAAATCAGCAAAAGTTATTAGATTATCTGAAAGTCTTAAAAGCCGGTGACATTCTAGTTATTGCTGGTGGTTTTGCCAAGGGAATTGATCCAGTTTATTTAACTGATCTTGCTAAAGTAGCTGATAAAAAGGCAGCAGGCTTGGTAGTGGATGTTCCTTATGAAAACGTTCTTGATATCTTGCCAATGAATCCTTTATTGATTAAGCCGAATGAAACGGAATTAAAACATTGGTTTGAAAAAGATAATCAAAAGGTAACTACGAAAGAATTAATTAATATGGCTCATGATTTAGTAGTTAAGGGTGCGCAGCATGTTCTTTTGTCTTTAGGCGCAAACGGCGCTGCAATTGTTAATATGATGGACGCTCTAATGGCACATGCACCAGAAATTGAAGAAGTAGTTGATAGTACGGGTAGTGGAGATGCGCTTCTTGGTACTTTCCTTGCAGGGATGCTAAAGGGCTATATGCCGGTTAAAAATTTGTCAGATGCAATTGCAGCAGGGAGCGATACAGCTCAAAGCGATTGGCTTACTGACTTTAGAACTACACCAGCACTTCAAAAGCAAGTCATTGCAAGACGTATTACTTTTGAAGAAGCAGAATAAAGAAAATAAGTTGGCTTGTTAGAGCCGACTTATTTTCCAACTGCCGTTGCTGAAATTGTAACTGGAATAATTTTAGGTAAGAGCTTATTAAATACAATTAAAATTACCAGTAGTGTATCACTTCTATCGAATTTAGGTGTGATATTACTGATGTTTCTTTCAGGAATGGAAATCAATTTTGATTTATTTAAGAAAAAAGATTTGCCTGATACTAAGCCAAGTAGTGTTAACCCAGCGCGTATAGCAGTTTTTTCCTTTGCCACGATAACAGTTATGGCGCTTATTTTAGCTGAGATATTAAAATTAATTGGACTCTTTAGCGATGTAATGCTGGCAATGATCATCTTCATGACTGTAGCCTTAGGAGTGGTTATTGCAACCTTAAAAGAAAAAGAAATCTTATCTCGTCCAATTGGACAGACAATTTTACTAACAGCAGTTTTAGGAGAAGTAATACCACTACTACTTTTAACTGTCTATGCTTCAATTAATGGTGGTAATGCAGGAAAACTATGGTTGATCATTTTATTATTCCTCGTAGCGATTGTTTTACTGAAAAGATTTAAGCAGCCGTATCAATGGTTTAACAGAATATCTAAATCTACTACGCAATTAGATATTAGACTAGCCTTTTTCTTGATTTTCACTTTAGTAACGGTTGCTGAACGAGTAGGTGCTGAAAACATTCTTGGAGCTTTCTTAGCCGGAATGGTTATGAAATTACTTGAGCCAAGTGAAGCAACTATGGACAAATTAACTTCTATTGGTTATGGATTTTTTATTCCAATTTTCTTTATTACAACTGGTGTTAAGCTAGATCTTAAGACTTTAATTACTAATCCGAATGCCTTAATGTTAATTCCGGTTTTGGTTTTATTTCTACTTTTGTCAAAGCTACCAATCTTTTTAGTCTATGTTCGTAGCTTTAATAAGCGCAATAGTATTGCAGGAACGTTTTTAATTATGACTACGATTACGATTGTGCTTCCAACTTTGGAAGTTGCTCGTAAACTGAATGCAATTACAGAAACTCAATCAGATGCCTTTATTTTAGCAGCTGTTGTGGTATGTATTTTAGGACCGATTTTGTTTAATTCAATTTTTAAGTTGACTAAAGAAGATAAGATTAAACAAAGAGTTGTCATCATGGGAACAAATGTGATGACTGTACCGGTTGCACAAGAATTGCATGATAACTGGTATGATGTTCTTTTAGTAACTCATAAGAAAGAAAATTACGATACTTATAAGAGTAAAGTTGCTAATTTAAAATTAATTTCAAGTCTTGAAGAAACATGCTTAGAAAAAGCCGGTGCCTTTAATTGTGATATTTTGGTAGCTGGATTTATTGAAGATGAATTGAATCGTAAAATTGCCCGGATGGCTAAAGAGCATGGCGTTCAAAGAGTAATTGCAAGTCAAGAGCGACCAAAACCAGAGACGATTAAGAACTTAACAAATGAAAAGATTGAGATCTACAATCTCTTTAATGTTCAAACTTCAGTTTTACGTGCTTTGATTGAATCGCCATCTATTTTAAGAATTCTAACTGATACTAAGAATGGTCTTTTTGAAGTTACAGTTAGAAATCATAAATACGCTGGTCAAAAGTTGATGAATCTTGACTTTATTGAACAAATGACAGTAAGTCGAATTTGGAGAAATGGTACTTGGTTAGTACCGCATGGTAACACGATTATTGAAACTGGTGATCATTTGATCTTTACGGCTAAAGGCGAAGATGCAGAAAGAGTACGAGAAGAATTAGGAAGAAAAAATTAGCAAGAAAAAGGACAGGATTTTAATTCCTGTCCTTTTTGTTAACGTTGACTTTTAGCTTCTTGTAAAACAGCTAAGGTATTTAAACTATGGGTAAAAGCTTGATCAGCTTCTTTGAAATCATGTTGAGCAATGATTTTAGTAAATTCAATGAATTCAGCCACCATTCGGTGAGAGTACTTATTGTTGTTGATAACTTTAACTTCTTGTCCTTTTAATTGCATTCCAACTTTAGGCATTTCATTAGGGTGACCATAAATTATCAATGCGCCTTTTTCACCTTCAATGGTGCTGACATTCGGTGAAAAACTATCTTTAGCAGCGATTGAACTAGCTTGTTTATCAGGATAACTTAGGTGCAAGATGCCTGAAGTGTCGATATTTTTCTGCATTGTAGGGAAGTAATTGACAGCTTCTGGCTTGCCAAATAGTTTGATAATAATGTGCAAATTGTAAATTCCTAGATCCATCAAAGCACCACCGTCTTTTTTCGGATCAAAAGCTGGCTGAATATCACCAGCTAGAAAGGCATCATAGCGACTAGAATACTGAGTGTAGTTAAGGTTAACTACATGAATTGGAGCAATTTTATCTAAATTTTCTTCAATAAACTTAAAGTTTTCCAAATAAATGTTAGTTATGGCTTCAATAATGATGAGCTTCTTCTGATCAGCAATTGCTTTTAATTCTCTTGCTTCATCAACAGTTGCGACAAAAGGCTTTTCGCAAATAACATTTTTACCTGCTTCAAGTGCAGCTTTTGAAATAGAAAAGTGAAAACTATTTGGTACTGCTACATAAACAGTATCAACGTTAGGATCATTAAATAAGTCATCATTATTATCGTATAATTTAGTGATCTGATATTCTTTTTGTAAATCTAGGCCAATTTGATGACTTCTCTTAGTAGTTGCAAGAGCTGTAAGTTCGAGATTGGGAATTTGATCAGCAATTGTTAGAAAATCATGGACAATTTTTCCAGAACCAATAATACCTAATTTCATAAGTTTCTCCTTTAATTTGATTTAATATTTAGTTTTTTGGCATTTTTAGTAACCGAGGTTGGAATCTTTAATTTCTTAACCTGGTTAACATCATATAAGTGAAGTGATAAGGTGCCTTCTTTTTTACTATAGTAAGTAACTTTATAGTAAAGATCGGTTAGCTCTTTTTTGCGGTTAACTTTAACTCGCAGCTCAATGCTTTTTACATTACTTGACTGCGGGTCACTTGTAGAAGCTACTGAAGTAGCTTTTTGCATGCTTTTAATGACGTCTTTATCATTGCCATGGTAAGAAATTACATAGCCACTAAAGCCATTAGATTTTAGTTTTAACTTTTTAAAAGCATCATCAGAGAATTGTTTAAAGTTGTGAGCTGTATAGAGCTTTTTGTAGCCAGAGTAAACCTCATTGAAGATCGCATTTTGCTTAATATAATTCCATGCTTCATCATTATCACGATGATAGACGTATTGATCATTAGACCAGAGTTCAGAATTTGTATCTGATTTTGGGATACTTCTCATTGTGATGTGAATTGTGTTATTAGGACCAACGACATAGTTTGAGTACATTTTGCCTTTTGAATTGGTAGTTTTAACATCGACACGTGCTGTTTGAATTTCAGTATCTGCTGCTTTAGTTAAGGCAGCTTTAGGACTAGGCTTGCCAAGGGCAAAAGTAGCGCCCAAAATAATTACTACTAAAATAATAATGGCTAAAATTAAAGCGGCAATTTTGCCGCCTTGATTGTTAGGAAAAATAATCTTTTTATTTTTTGCTTTATTTTTCTGCATTAGTTTATCTTTCTAAAATGATTATTGTTTGTTTTGCTCAGCTTGAGCTTTCTTGATCTCTTCAGCGTCAATCGCATTCTTCTGAATATCAGCAGGAACTGCTAAGTCAGCGTGCTGGCCGAGTTGATCATAAGTTAAGGTCCAAGTGAAGTTATATTTTCCACCAGCAATGTATTGTGCCTTGAAAGTCATAGATTCAACATTTTTTGTTGTAGGATCAATTAAATAAGTAACTTTTAAGTTCTGCACTTGGGCTGATTTAACTAGACGAGCTACTTGCATGTTTTGTGAACCTGGAGTATTCATAGCGTCAATAACAAGTGGATTGACCGCATTCCATAGATTAGAATCAGTCCCATTGAAACTGATGTCATAGTTGCCATTTTTCTTTTGAACAGTAGCCTTTTTAGCAAGTGCTTTGTTGATCTTCTTAAAAGTTGCAGGATTAAATCTTTCTTTTACTTGGTCGGGATCAAAAGTATTGGCATTAGCTGAGTTTTTGATCCAGTGTCCCTTATTTTGCTCTAAAAGAAGGTACATATCTTTTTTAGTTAACCACATTTGTTCTGTTTGTGATTTTTTCTTTTGAGTCAAAGTGTAAGTAAGATTAGTTACATCGCCTTTATCTTTAAAAAGACCTTCCGATTTTGACTTTTGGCTCATTTCATCAGAATTAATTGTTTGAGTGAAGTGACCGTTAGCTAAGCTAGAATTAAACTTAGCATTAATTAGCGAACTTGCAGAAGGTTCAGGATTAGTTTTTGGTTTACTATCTTTCTTTGAACAAGCTGTAGTTAAAGAAACTAAAATTACTCCCAATAAGAGCAGGAAGTTGAATTTTTTCTTCATAAAAATATTCCCCCAATAAATGTATCTATCGTATCCTATTTTACTCTATTTTCTGTTGAAAAAAGTATTATAAGAACTTAACTTTAGTGCTTTTTAAGGACATTTAAGATATTGCGCAATTTGCTGCCCTTAACTTGCAAATTTTTAACTGCTTGCGTTACTTCAATACAACCAATATATTTTCCATCTTCGTTATGAAGGCTATAAAAAGAAATATTTATTGGTTGCTCATCTTTAGTGATCATAATTGAAATATTTTTACGATTGCCTGCGTGCATTTGGTTTAAAACTTCTTTAACGTGTTTTTGGCTGTGGCCGGGATGCACCTCAAAAACAGTCTTACCAATATCTTTTTCGGTTCGCTTGAAGAGGCGATTCTTATTCATTGATGACCAGACAACGCGATCATTTTCATCTAAGACGTCCATTTCTTGTGGAATAGTTCTAAAGATTGCATTTAACTGTTCAAGTGAGAGATGACCACCGTCTAAATTAATATTATCCATAGGTAATTCTTCCAATCTGTCCAAATTAATATATCTATTGTTATTTTAACATTAAAAAATTGTGGATTAATAAAGCTTTTTTTCGTAATTCCTATGAAAATTTCTCATAAGCGTGTAAAATAGTTAGTGAAACATTGAATTTTAAAGGAGATACAGTTCATGTCGAAATTAGTTTTAATTCGTCACGGTCAAAGTGAATGGAACCTTTCTAACCAATTTACTGGTTGGGTTGATGTAAACCTTTCAGAAAAAGGTGTTGAAGAAGCTAAGAAGGCTGGTCGTTTAATTAAGGAACACGGTCTTGAATTTGATCAAGCTTACACTTCATTATTAACTCGTGCTATCAAGACTTTGCACTACGCACTTGAAGAAAGTGACCAACTTTGGATTCCAGAAACTAAGACTTGGAGATTAAATGAACGTCATTACGGTGCTCTTCAAGGTTTAAACAAGAAGGCTACTGCTGAAAAATACGGTGACGAACAAGTTCACATTTGGCGTCGTTCATACGATGTTACATTGAAAACATCTCAGATGATGACATCATGAACTTAGAAATGAAGACTGGTGAACCAGTTGTTTACACATTTGACGACAAGTTAGATGTTGTTAACAAAGAAAAGCTTGACGACTAATTTTTAGTTATTGAGTATTAAAGCTCTGACGAAAGTCAGAGCTTTTTTTGTAAATCAAAAAACCTCCTAAACAGGAGGCTTTTAAGTATGACTATTATGTTTGTGTATTTAAGTTTTGCTTTAAATAAGAGCTAGTCTTATAATTTTTACCAACTAGCTTTACGCACGCCAGGAAGTTGTCCTTTATGTGCTAGTTCCTTGAAGCGTAAACGTGACATACCAAACTTACGCATATAACCATGTGGTCTACCATCGTGTAGATCACGGTTGTGGTAGTGAGTTGGGTGAGCATCAAGTGGCAGTTTTGCTAGTGCTTCGATGTCACCAGCTTCTTTTAATTCGTAGTATTTTTTGATTAATTCGCGCTGCTTAGCAGCCTTAACAATTTTGGATTTTTTTGCCATATATCTTTCCTTTCGAATATAGAATTTGAATGTGATAAAGATTAACTATAATAATTTGAGCTAACTTAAAGTAAGCATATTGTATTAAATTATTAATAATTTGTCAAAAAGAAAGTATTTTAAAAAGAATTAGTTTAAAATAAGTAATGATTGATTAAAGAAGGGAAAAGAAGCCGTGGGTATTTTTAAAAGAATACTTCATAATGAAGACTTGCGACAGCTGATTATTTATGTATTAATTGGTGTGTTAGGATTAGGTGTTGATTTTGGAATTTTCGCACTCCTTACCCATTTTAAGATGCAAGTCGAAGTAGCTAATTTTATTTCATCATCTTGTGGGTTAATCAATAACTTCTTCTGGAATAGTTTTCTTAACTTTAAGGTTCACGATAAGTTATTAATAAGATTCGTTTCTTACTATTTAGTTGGACAAATTACGACTTTATTTACCACATTATGTTTATTTATTTTCAGGAATCTGTACCACTTTTTTATCCAGCTGTGAATAAAGTAATGGATACAATTCCAGATTTAGAGCCAGAATATTGGTTTATTAATGATGGTTCCAAAGATAATACACTTAAAGAAATTAAAGAATTACGCAAAAAAGATCCAGAACATGTTCACTTTGTTTCTTTTTCAAGAAACTTTGGTAAGGAGTCCGCACTTTATGCCGGACTTCAAGCTGCAACTGGAGACTATGTAGTCGTAATGGATGTTGACTTACAAGATCCACCTAAGTTTTTGCCGCAAATGTATGATTTGATCAAGACGGGAGAATATGACTGTATTGGAACTCGTCGGGTTGACCGTACAGGGGAAGCTAAGTTTAAGTCTTTCCTAAGTGATATGTTCTATAAGGTTGTTAATAAGATTTCTGATACTGAAATTGTACCAGGCGCCCGTGACTACCGAATGATGACTCGTCAGATGGTAAATGCAGTTTTGGATATGCCTGAATACAACCGTTTTTCAAAAGGAATCTTCTCTTGGGTTGGATTTAAGACTAAGTATTTAGACTACCACAATGTTGAACGTGTAGCTGGCGAAAGTGATTGGAACACTTGGAAATTATTCAAATACGCGATGGACGGAATTGCGGACTTTTCACAAGCGCCACTTAACTTAGCCGTTTGGATTGGTACTGGCTCATTTGTATTATCAATTATTGGCTTGATCATTGTAATTATTCGCAGAGCACTCTACCCTGGTTCAAGCATCTTTGGCTGGGCTTCAATGGTATGCATTATTTTGCTACTGGGTGGTCTGCAACTACTCTGCATTGGTATTTTGGGTAAATACATTGGTAGGGTATATATTCAAGTTAAGAATCGACCGATTTATATTATTAAAGAGAAAAAATAAACATTGCAAAAAGTTTCGGAATTATCACATAAATTCCGAAACTTTTTTTATGAGATTATAAATTTGAAAAGTGAGATAATCTTAGCGAGGGAGAATTTTAGAATGAAAAAAATTAGTCAAAATACATGGATAAAAATTGCTTTATCTATTCTGGGAGTTTTGGCTGCAATTTTGGTTTATGTACCTAACTATGCAGCAGTTGATCAGGGGCTTAAGGGTAGATGTGCAATTTTCTTTATTATTGCAGTGGTCTTGCTTTGGCTACCAATGGAGTTAAAAAGCAGTATTTTTGCGCTTAATTTCTATTATGAATTAGGATTAATTTTAATTATTGTCTTTTTGATGACTAATCAAATGGCAATGAATTTCACTATTGGTCTAGTTATTGCTTTACTATTATTAACCTGGGTCGGGATGGTAATTTTTAAAAATAATCTCGTAATGAAACAAAAGAATAGCGAATTGTTAATTATTAGATTAGTGATGATGCTAGTTTTAGCATATTTGGCTTATATTAGTGGCTTTGCGGCACTAATGGGTGCTGAAATTTTTACTGTACAAGGCCAAACTTGGCTACTTATTTTAGGTTTTGTACTTTGTGTCTACTATCTTGTTTTAGCAGGGAGTATTTGGCAGCCCTGGTTTAGAAGGTGGACTTCTTGGATCATGATTTTAGCGGCAGTTGTACTGCACATGATCTTTGCAAGTGCAACTTCATTAAATGTTATCTTTTTGCCAATAATTGGTGAAATAATTATGCTAATTTTGGTCTGGCGTAGCAATCGGATCTTAATGAAAAAGAAAATGATTTCATAATTGACTCTTGCCAGACGGTATTAATCCCTGATAGAATAAATTGTTTAAAAGTTTAGGGAGAGATACAAAATTATGAAATATGTTTATTTGTTTTTACCAGCAATTGGCTGGGGACTGATGCCCTTAGTTATTGCTAGTGTGAAAAATAGTACAGTTTATAATCAAATTGTGGGTACAGTTGCGGCTTCATTTATTTTTGGTGCAGTTGTAATGGCAATTATGCATCCAGCAATGAGTTGGTCACTATTTTTGCTTTCTGCATTAGGTGGTGCTTGCTGGGTAATTGGTCAAGTTGGTCAATATATTTCTTATGAAAAAATTGGTGTTTCAGAAACAATGCCAATTTCAACTGGTTTGCAGTTGATCGGTGTGCCTCTTGTAGGTGTGCTTGCTTTTGGCGAATGGGCTAGTCCACAAGCTAAGCTTTATGGCGGTATGCTTGTAGCTGTGTTTATCTATACGCTTGTTACTAAAAATTTACATGTTTGGAAAGAAAAATCTACTGTTCAAAGTGGTGGAGCAGGTATTCTATATGCAATTGCTGCATTAGCTTACATTCTTTCTGTTCAAGATAACGGAGTTAACATGGCTTTTGTTATTTCACAACTTTGCGTAGTTATCTCTACTTTAGGTGGCTTAGTTTTCTTACACGAAAAGAAAACTCGCAACGGTTTAATTTTTACCATTGCAGGCCTAGTATTAATTATTGGCGGTGCAATGTTAACTACATTATTCTAGGTATGAAAGAAGGCATCCCATTGGGATGCCTTCTTTGTATCAACTTGTCCTAATTCTTAAATCATTTTTAGTATTAGAACACCTTTCATTGTATTAGAACTAAATTAAAAGTCAAGCTAAATACAACAGTGTTTAACTTATTATAACATTTAAGAATTAATAACAAGTGTAGAGATACGGAATTCAGTAATAATCTATATGTTATCGCTTGCAGTTGACATATTGAGTATGGCGTGATATTTTCAGAATAGGATCAGTCGAAATTGTTTAGGAGGACAATTGATGGTAACAATTGAAAACAACCAGTTAAAGGTTGAAATTAATGAAGTCGGCGCCCAGCTTACTCATGTAGTTGATAAGGCTACTAATGCCGACTACATTTGGAATGGGAGTGAATGGGAGAGACATGCTCCAATTCTTTTTCCAGCGATCGGAAGATCAAATGATAATAAATATATTTTAAATGGAAAAACATATGAAATGAAACAACACGGCTTTGCTCGTGACTATCCATGGACAGTTGTCGATAAGGGAGACGACCGAGTAAGTTTAACTCTAACCGAAAATGATGAAACTTTAGCTGTTTATCCATTTCGTTTTAGCTTGATGGCTACATATACATTAGAAGCTAATCAATTAAAAGTAGAATTTTTAGTTAAAAACAATTCAAAAGAAACAATGCCTTTTGGATTAGGATTCCACCCTGGGTTCAATGTCCCAGTAGCTGGCGATGAGCTAGAATTTTCTGACTATGAAATTAATTTAAGCCCAGAAGTAACAGAATTGACTCAATTTCAAATTGATCCAATTCCATTTAGAAATGGTAAAGTTATTCCTGTACCTAATGCACAAAAGAGTACTTTACCATTGTCATATGCTGAATTTGATGATGGGCTGATCATTATTAATAATCCTGGCTTAACTGGAATTGAACTATCTAGTGCGAAGTCTGACCACAAGATTTCTTTAACTTTAGAAGATTTTCCATATGTGGCACTCTGGGCTATGACAGATCCAGAAGCTAAGTTTTTATGTATGGAACCTTTTGCTGGCTTACCAGACATTAAGAGCAATGAATTAACTGACTGATAAGCCCAAAGAACCTGTTCTCTCAAGAGTTGAGCTGAACAAAGAAAAACATAGTAAGAAAAAGCCAATCCGTATTATCATTGCGGTAGTTTTAGTGTTGGTTTTAGGACTTGGTGCCTACGCAGGATCTGTCTATTTTAAAGCTAAGAATGCTTTTGATAAAACCTATGATCCTAAGAATGCCGTAAAGCAAGATAGTTTTTCTGGCAAAGAGCCATTTAATATTTTGTTATTAGGGACAGATACAGGCGCTTTTGGTAGAAAAGAAGTTCGTGGAAATTCGGATACGATGATTATAGTAACCGTTAATCCAGCTAAAAAGAAACTTTCTTTGATGTCGATTCCGCGTGATACGATGGCAAGAATGATCGGGACAGAGAGCTTTAGCGTCCACAAGATTAATGCAGCTTATAACATTGGTGGAGCTAAGATGGCGATGCAGACTACTAGTAAAGTCCTTAATGTTCCGATAAAGTATTATATTTCAATGAATATGGGTGGTATGCGTAAGATTGTTGACGGCGTTGGCGGTGTTACTGTGACGCCTCCTCTTACCTTTACCTATGATGGCTATACTTTTACTAAAGGTAAAAAAGTTCACTTAAATGGTAGTCAAGCTTTGGCTTATTCAAGGATGCGCTACGATGATCCCAAGGGAGACTATGGTAGGCAGCTACGTCAACGTGAAGTTATTATGTCAGTTTTAGAGCATGCTATGTCATTTAGCACTTTAAAGAACTTAGATTCAATTTTAGGCTCAGTTTCTACTAGTTTAAGGACTAATTTAACTTTTGATTCAATGGTGAAGATTAGTAAGAACTATCGTAAATGTACCCAAAACATGTCTAGCGACTACTTGCACGGAGTAGGAGCAATGATTGGGGATGCATCATATCAAGTAATGTCTGACAAAGAATTACAACGAACTTCTAATATTGTGAGAAATGATCTGGGTCTAGATTCAATGAATATTGATAATAATGAAACTTATCAAAATTCAATGAATTCTCAATTTGATTGGACCAGTGGTGATTCTAATCAGGTATACTACGTATATGATCCTTATACGGATGAATTATGGAACGGAGATCGTGCTTATTAATGAATGAATTGATTTCACTAGTAATAGGATATTTCCTCGGAAATATCCTTTTTGCTATGATTGTCGCAAAAATATTTTTACATAAAGATCCAACTAAGTATGGTTCAGGTAATCCTGGCACAGCTAATATTGGCGCAGTTTTTGGTAAAAAGTGGGGTATTCTCACTTGTATCGGAGATTTAGCTAAGACTTTGGCAGCGTTGTTAATTGTTTACTCTCTTTATCATGGTAATCGTTTAGATTTGTCTTTTGCCGGTCTTGGCGTAGTCTTAGGGCATTCATTTCCGTTCTGGAATCACTTCAAGGGTGGTAAAGGAGTGGCAGTTACTGCATTATGGCTTGTCTTTTTCGATTGGCGAGCTGGCTTAATTGCTTTATTGTTTGGCTTGTTTTTAGTGATTATTATGAAAAATCTTACAATTCCGCCACTTGTCTATATGTTGGGTTTCAGTATTTTTACTTGGCTTAACTTTGGTTGGGAACAAGGATTAATCTTTTTAATTGCTACTTTAATTATGATTTTTCAATTTAGAAAAGACATTGTTGACTTCTTTACCGGACACGGTAAGCGAGTGGATGTTTTGGTAACAATTAAGAAAAAGTTAGGGATATACAAATGAAATCAGCGTTAAGAAAAACAATCCAGTGGATCTTACTTTTATGTTTATTGCTGGGAATATTAATTCAAGCCTTAGGCTTTTGGAACTATAATCCAACTTCAGTTTCTACTAAAACGCGAATTGGCATGGTAATCAGTCTGATTCAATTGATAGTGGTTGTCTGGTATGGGATGAGCTACGGCAGTAAGGAGTATAGCTTTAAAGAGGTAGTTAAGAACTGGCTTGAAGGTGTCATTACTCTGATTATTTTCTATTTAGTATTTGTTATTTCATTGCCGCAATTGTTCTCCGCCTGGAACTTATGGGGAGTCTTTTTCCCAGTTTTAACAAGTACGTCAGCTTTATTTAGCGGAATTATTATCTCTTTATTCTTTCAGCCTTTTATTTTTCGACTACAAGAAAGATTAAATACTAAGCAAAATGTGTTGTTATTAACTACCATTACACTTTTAATTTTTACTTTAAGTGCTGGAAATTCGCTTTTAACTAGCTATAGTATTTTTGGCTTGTACTTAGTTTTGCCTTTTGCCTGGGGAATGTTGATTTCTAAAATTAAGGTATCTAAGAAAGTACTTTTTGGCCTGGTAGTAGCAACGATTATTTTGCTACCAGCAGTTTACTATCTTACGATTAAATTAATGCCGATTCAGACGCCACAAGGATTTATCTTTTCTCAGATGAATATGTCTTGGAATACTAGTCTTTTAATGGCCCCATCATCACCGTTGATGATTTTATTTGTGGTTACTGGAGCATTATTATTTAGAAGTTCAATGCTAGGAGCATCTCACAGAGTATTTTCAATTTTAATTCCAGCAATTATTTTTGGGACTACCTCTTATGGGATGAGCTTGTGGAAGGAAAAGCTGCAATTGTTGCTTGCACCCGTAAGTAAGAAAGTTACTGTCTTATTGATTCTTTCTTTATTAGTTGCAAGCTTTATTATTAATTTCATTTTCGTTAAGTTTATTCTGTCAAATAAGTGCGTTCAGAGATTCTTAAATAAGTTTGATGAGAATAATCTGGATGGTCTTGTTAAACTTTTAGAAGCGGGATTGGGCTTTTTAAAGAAACATAGCAGATCAATTATCTTATTTGCATTCCTGATATTCTTAAGTATCGTCGGTTTTTATACTGTTCGAGATATTCAATCTGCAAGTGATTTTTGGGTTGCTTTAGTCTTTATTTTTACTAGCAAATTTGGCACTTTAGTTTTATCGTCGATCTTCTTATTTGCAATTTATGAGATCTTTTATGTAATTACTACTAGGTTCTGGGTATCCGCAAGCATTCCAACTGTTTTGGCTTTAGGAATTGCAATTGCAGATGGAATCAAGATGGATTTAAGAGAAGAGCCAGTTTATCCCAATGAAATTAGTGAGATCGTTAATTGGAAGACACTAATTCCAATGATTGGTGTGCAAACCTTAATTTATATTTTAGTGGGCATTGCACTCTTAGTTGCTGTTATTGTCTATCTTGAATTAAAGCACCCATATAACTTAAAGAGAGAGAAAAAGAGCTGGGTTGCTTTAATTGGAAGTCTCTTAATCTTAATTACACCGGTGTGGTTTAATGATGAAGATTCAGTGATTTACTATATTTCAAAAGGCTTTGATAATAACCCTGATTTTAGAAATCCACCAGATAGTACAGCTAATAACGGTGCAGTTTTAACGTTTTTAGACTTTATTAAAGTTCCAATTATGGATAAGCCAGCTGGTTATTCAGAACATGCGATTAAAGAAATCACTAAGAAGTATCAAAAAGAAGCAATTGCTATTAACAAGACAAGGAAAAATAAGTTGTCGGATCAAACAATTGTCTTTAATTTGAGTGAAAGCTTTGTAGATCCAAAAGAATTTCCAGGTGTTAAAGTTTCTAACAATGTTAGAGATCCGATGGAGTATATCCGTAGCTTAATGACTCAAACGACCTCTGGTAAAATGCTTAGTGCTGGATATGGTGGCGGAACTGGAAATATGGAATATGAGTCTTTAACTGGCTTTAATATGGGTAACTTTTCTAGTGCCTTAACGCCATATACTCAAGTAACTTCGCACTATGAATTCTACCCAACAATTGGGATGAATTTCCCTTATAGTAGTGCAATCCATCCATTTAAGGGTACGTATTACGGCCGAATTGATAATTACCGCCGGTTTAAGTTCAATAAGTTTGCTTATTTGGGTTCTAAATATAAGATCTATGATCAAAAGTCACTTGGTACCAGTCCATATCTTTCTGATGAAACAGCCTATCAAAATGGTTTAAGACAGATCAAGAGTAGAAAAGGCGGTCAATTTATTAACCTTATCTCAATGCAAAACCATATGCCCTATGGCGATTATTATTCACCAAATGAATATAAGGATAATGTCAGTGGCTCTTCTCTTGCAGATGATAACGTTAAAACTAGTTTTGCGGCATATACGAAGGGGGTTGAATATACTGATAAGGCAGTTAAGGAATTTATTGCACAAATTGATAAGCTTAATAAACCTGTCACGCTAGTCTTTTATGGGGACCACTACCCATCAATTATTGATCAATCGCTTTTAGCTAAATATCCTTTAAAGATGCATTCAACTACTTACTTTATCTATTCAAATAAGTATGCGCGTGAACATGGGGCTAAGAGTAAAATCGTGCCAGATAAGTACGTTGCAACTAGTTCCTTTATTCCGATGGCTTTAGAGCAAACTAATGCTAAAGTTACTGCCTATCAAGCTTTACTTACTCGGATCTACAAAGATCTTCCTGCAATGACAATTAACTATAGTAGCAGTGACGGTTTTGAACTAGTTGATCAAAATGGTAAGAAAGTTTCTGAAAAGAAATTAACTAAAAAGCAAAAAGAATTATTGAAAGACTACAAACTGATTCAATATGATATGTCAGCTGGTAAGGGTTACACTTTAGATGTTAAAGGCTTTTATAAATAAGCAGTTGACTAAATAGCTATTCTCCCTTATTATCATAGGTAAATATAAAGTAGCAACTTGATTCAGTGTTCAGAGAACTAGCGGTTAGTGTGAGCTAGGCAGGTCAAACTTGCGAAGTACAATAATGGGGTTGTTTCCTTATCAACTGTCTCAAGGCGCATTAAGCGTGAACGTGGGTGGTACCACGGCTAATGAAGTAATTTAGTCGTCCCTAGATTTCGAAAGAAGTCTAGGGACGTTTTTTGTTAGGAGAAATTATTATGGCAAAATTTGACATTTTAGAAGATTTAAAATGGCGCGGTGCTATTAACCAAGAAACCGATGAAGAAGGGTTACGTAAGTACTTAGCAGAGCATGATGATTTAGCTCTTTACTGCGGAACTGATCCAACTGGAGATTCTCTTCATATTGGACACTTAATTCCATTTATGATTTTAAAAAGATTCCAAATGGCTGGCTACCATCCAGTAATTTTGATTG
>PPYF01494480.1_pt1 | contig 24107 bp, 15 predicted proteins | sample 1559871 | NCBI WGS metagenome assembly PPYF01 (sample SAMN08240021, study PRJNA423297) | Human gut metagenome, whole genome shotgun sequencing project. | reverse complement strand
GGCCGCACACCGCAACATCACCCTGGACGAAGACGTCGCCGAGGCCGAAGAGGCCGCGGCGACGCAGGAAGGTCCCGCATGCGCCTAACGATTATCGGTTGTACCGGTTCCTTCCCCGGCCCCGTCTCGCCGGCCAGCTGCTACATGCTCACCGCGACCGACTTCGCCGGCCGCACCTGGCGCGTCATCGTGGACATGGGCAACGGCTCCCTCGGCATGTTGCAGCGCCATATCGACCTGAGTGATATCGACGCGATTCTCATCTCGCACCTGCACCCGGACCATTGCATCGATCTGTCCGGTCTGCACGTGGCCGTCAAATGGGATCCGCGCGGCTGGCCCAAGGGACGTATTCCGCTCTACGGCCCGGCCGCCATTAACGAGTACCTTTCGGCGACCCACGGCCTGGACCCCGACCCGGGCATGAGCACCGAGTTTGAGTACCACACCTGGACCGAGGGCGAGCCCGTGCAGATTGGCCCGTTCCGCGTGGAACCATTCCGCGTGGTGCACCCCTCGAAGGATCCCTACGCCCTGCGCATCACCTGCAACGACCGCGAGGGCCACACGATTTTCGCCTACTCGGGTGATACCGACCTGTGCGAGGGCCTGGTTAAGGCCGCGCGCGGCGCCGACCTGTTCCTGTGCGAGGCCGCCTACCAGGAGGGTCGCGACGACGCCCTGCGCGGTATCCACCTGACCGGCAAGCGCGCCGGACAGGCCGCCCAGGAGGCGGGCGTACGCAACCTGCTGCTGACCCACTTGCCCGTATGGAACGACCCTGACATCGCCCGCGCCGAGGCACGTAGCGCCTTCTCCGGCCCCGTGGGCGTTGCCGAGATGGCCGCGAGCTACCGCATCTACCCGCGCCCCACTCCGGCGCATCCGGTGACCTCCACGCTGAACGTGGTGGAGGTGCTGGACCCGCCGCTCAAGACCGCCATTGCCCTCCCTAAACCCTAGCTGGACTAGCGCAAACCACATTCAACCCGACCAGGTTATAAGCACAACAGACCGACCGACCCAAGGAGAACCCATGACTGTGACCCGCGACGACGGCCGCGCCCTCAACGAACTGCGCCCCATCACCATTACCCGCGGCTGGTCCCGCAACGCCGAGGGCTCCGCCCTCATCGAGTTCGGAAACACCCGCGTGCTGTGCACCGCATCCTTCACCGAGGGCGTGCCGCGCTGGCTCAAGGGCGAGGGCAAGGGCTGGGTGACCGCCGAGTACGCCATGCTGCCGCGCGCCACCAACACCCGTTCTTCGCGCGAGTCGCTGAAGGGCCGCGTGGGCGGCCGCACCCACGAGATTTCCCGTCTGATTGGCCGCTCCCTGCGCGCGGTCATCAACATGGAGGAGCTGGGCGAGAACACCATCGTGCTCGACTGTGACGTGCTGCAGGCTGACGGCGGTACCCGCACCGCCTCGATTACCGGCGCGTACGTGGCCCTGGCCGACGCTATCGCCTGGGCGAAGGAGCAGAAGATTATCTCCGCCAAGGCTAACCCGCTGATTGATTCGGTGTCCGCGATTTCGGTGGGCATCATCGACGGTACCCCTATGCTTGACCTGCCCTACACCGAGGACGTGCGCGCAGAGACCGACATGAACGTGGTCGTCACCGGTAGCGGCAAGTTCGTGGAGGTTCAGGGCACCGCCGAGGGCGCCCCCTTCGACCGCGACGAGCTCAACAGCCTGCTCGACCTGGCCCTGGAGGGCACCGCAGAGCTGGCCCAGATTCAGCGCGAGGCCCTGAAAAACGACTAACCCGCACGGCGCCCCACCCCGCACCGTGTGCACCTGTTGCAAAGGAGAAACCATGGCAGAAGCAAAGATTGTTCTGGCAAGCCACAACAAGGGCAAGCTCAAGGAGCTACGCGAGATTCTGCGCGGCCACATCGACGGCCTGGACGTTGACACCCAGGTCGTGGATGCAGCCAGCGTGAACGCACCCGATGTTCCTGAGACCGGTGTGACCTTCGCTGAGAACTCCCTGCTCAAGGCTCGCGCGGTCGCCCGGGCAACCGGCCTGATTGCTATTGCCGACGACTCGGGCCTGTCCGTGGACGTGCTCGGCGGCGCTCCCGGCATCTTCTCGGCCCGCTGGGCCGGCCGCCACGGCGATGACACCGCGAACCTGAACCTGCTGCTGGCTCAGCTGAGCGATATCGCTCCGGAGCACCGCGGTGCGAAGTTCTGCTGCGCCGCATCGGTGGCCTCCCCGGACGGCTTCGAGGCGGTTGAATACGGCGAGCTACCCGGCGAGTTGCTGACCGCACCGGCGGGGGAAGGTGGCTTCGGCTACGACCCGATTCTGCGCCCCGTGGAGCTCAACGGTGAGAACGCCCTCTACGAGGGTAAGTACGCCGGCCAGTCCTGCGCACAGATTCCCGCCGAGATCAAGAACTCGATTAGCCACCGCGCGCGTGCTTTTGAGGCACTGATTCCGCAGATTGCTGCGGCTCTGGCCTAAAACCGTCACCGGGGCGTTACAGCTTGTTTGCTGTGCCTGATATCTGTCGGGTATCTGCCTGGCGGAGGGACGAGTGCGATTTATTCGTACACCGCGGCCAAAATCCCCCATACGAATACCACTTAAAGGCACAATAGGTAAAGAAGCTTTACCTCAGGGTTAGTGACACCAAAGAGACTCGTCTGCTGAAGGTACCTTCGGCAGACGAGTTTTGTTGTTGAAAAGCACTTCAACGGAGCATCTGCCTGATGCCTGCTGCCACCGACCCCGGTAGAAAAACCTGCCGCGAAAGAGAACGCACCGATGTTCATCCTTCTCTTGCTGATGGCGCTGATGCTTGCCGTCGCCCTCTGGTCCTACTCCTACGTGTGGCGCGGCCTCAACCGCCGTGTTATCGCCGCCGTCAAGGTGGTCGACCCCATGATTACGCTTGGCCCGTACGCCATGGTGGCCTGGGCGGGGTTGATGGGCATCATCGCCACGAATATGTGGGCGACCGGTACCCTCCAGCTGGTGCTGAGCGTGGTGTTGTGGGTGATTGTTGCCGGTACTCTCGGCTGGGCTGGTTTTTGGCTCCTCATGCACTGCCTGGGCGGCCAAACCCCCGGCAAGCGCCCCATGTGGTGGCGTGAGGCGGTTGCCGCGAAGTTCGCCTGGCGTAACCTGTCCCGTATGCCCGCCTACCTGGGCGCTCGCACCAGCATCCTGCCGGTGGAGAACCCGCACCTGACCAAGCCGTACTCGGGCTCGTGGACTCGCCCGCTCGGTGCGACCATGCCCGGGTACAGCTCCAACGGTGAGTTTATTGAGGGCTTTGACGAGTTCGGTCGCAAGATGCCGCGCCTCTACCCGGTGGGCCCCGAGCCGACTATTTTTGAGATGGCGCGCTGGGGTAAGTCGGTGAGCTCCGATCAGCTACTGACGACTTTTCTGCCGACTGCGCCGTTTGAGCGTCTGCGTCTGCCCGGCACCATGACCGGCCCCTTCACCTTTGCGGGGGAGGTGCCGCACGGTGCGGTGACGAAGTGGCCTCGCCGCAGCGGTGCGAACCGCGCCTTCGGCTCCTACGCTCGTCTGGGCGAAATCACCGAACGTAAGGTTGAGCTGCTGGTCGACCACCGCATCATTGCGGCACTGCAGACCACCCGCGAAAGCTACGAACGCCGACACAGCTGGATGCTCGCCTTCACCGATATCGCCGACGGCAACTTCACGATGGACGCCGACGAGAACGGCAACCTGCGCATCACCTTCGGCACCGCCACCGAAGGCTACGAGACTCCGTGGGTCTTCACGAGCACCCTGAAAGACAGCCCCCGCCTGCGCCGCAAGGTACGCCACGCCATGAGGGAACGCCGCGTGCTCAAGCAGAGCAGCGGCGAGCTGATGGACTGGTACTTCGTGCCGAAGCTCAGCGAGTTCCCCCACGGCCCGGTCACGAATGAGCTTCCCGAAGAGTTCTACTTCAAGTCCAATATCATGGTCACGAACCGTCACGAGAGCTCCTCGAAGGCCACGGGCGAAGCACACTAGCGGGGTGAACGTGGGAACCACGCACGGCACCATCGGTGACCGTCCTGACCACCCTTTTCCCCAAGCCACGCTAGAATAGAGTTCCGAACGTTGAACGCTCTGCGGGGCACGACACGCGTCGTGCCCCGCATCCGTTCTGCCTAGTAGCACGTGAGCCGGGCCTTCACTCCGCCCTGCGTGCGGCGCGCGTTCACCACCGCAGACATATTCACCCGAAAGGAATCCCGTGGCGTCCTCGAACTACACCGCTCGCAACCTCTCCGTTCTGGAAGGTCTTGAAGCAGTCCGCAAACGCCCGGGCATGTACATCGGCTCCACCGATTCCCGCGGCCTCATGCACTGCCTCTGGGAGATTATCGACAACTCGGTGGACGAGGCGCTCGCCGGCTTCGGCCAGTCCATTCAGGTGATTCTCTACCGCGATGGTTCGGTGGAGGTTCGCGACGACGGCCGAGGCATCCCCACGGATATTGAGCCGCGTACCGGCCTATCCGGTGTGGAGGTCGTCTTCACCAAGCTTCACGCCGGCGGTAAGTTCGGCGGCGGTTCCTACACCGCCTCCGGCGGTCTGCACGGTGTGGGCGCATCCGTGGTGAACGCGCTGTCTTCGCGCCTGGATGTGCAGGTGGACCGCGGTTCGAAGACCTACCAGATGTCGTTCCGTCACGGTATTCCCGGCCACTTCGATTCGGGCCGTACCCCCAAGCCCGATGACCCGTTCACCCCCGCATCAGAGGGCACCGACGCCCTGCAGATTGTGGGTAAGGCGAAGCGCGGTGTGACCGGCACCCGCGTGCGCTACTGGGCTGACCCGCAGATTTTTACCCCCGACGCCAAGTTCAGCTACGAGGACCTGGTGGCTCGTGCGCGCCAGACCGCGTTCCTCATTCCGGGCCTGCGCATCTGTATTCGCGATGAGCGCCGGCTGCCCGGCACCCCCGGCGAACTGGAGGCACACGAGGAGGTCTTCCAGTACGACGGCGGCATCAGCGAGTTCGTGGAGTTCCTGGCGCACGACGAGCGCGTCACCGACATCTGGCGTTTCAGCGGTAGCGGAACCTTCACCGAGACCGTGCCCGTGCTGGGGGAGGACGGCCGCTCGCAGCTGACTGATGTGGAACGTGATTGCGAGGTGGACGTTGCCCTGCGCTGGGGCATCGGCTACGAGACCACGATTCGCAGCTTCGTGAACATTATTGCCACCCCCAAGGGCGGTACCCACACCGCGGGCTTTGAGCAGGGCCTGCTGCGCGTGATGCGCAAGCATCTGGCCGACAACGCCCGCAAGTACAAGGTGGGTAACGACAAGATTGAGAAGGACGACGTGCTCGCGGGCCTGACCGCCGTGCTGACCGTTCGTCTGGCCGAGCCGCAGTTTGAGGGTCAGACCAAGGAGATTCTGGGCACCCCGGCGGTTCGCCAGATTGTCTCCAAGGTGGTGGGCGATGCCCTGAAGGCCCGCCTGGAGTCGACCGCCCGCGCGGAGAAGGCGCAGGCTACGGCTCTGTGCGAGAAGGTCGTCTCTGAGATGAAGACCCGCGTCTCGGCGCGTATTCACAAGGAGACGCAGCGCCGCAAGACCGCGCTGGAGTCTTCATCCATGCCCACCAAGCTGGTGGATTGCCGTTCGACGAACGTCGAACATTCCGAGCTGTTCATTGTGGAGGGTGACTCGGCGCTGGGTACTGCGCGTCTGGCTCGTTCCTCCTCGTACCAGGCTCTGCTGCCGATTCGCGGTAAGATCCTGAACACTCAGCGCGCCTCGGTGACCGATGTGCTCGCGAACGCCGAGTGCGCGGCGCTGATTCAGGTGATTGGTGCCGGTTCGGGCCGCACCTTTGACCTAGAGTCTGCCCGTTACGGCAAGGTCATCATGATGACCGATGCGGACGTTGACGGCGCGCACATCCGCACCCTGCTGTTGACCCTGTTCTACCGTTACATGCGCCCGCTGATTGAGGCCGGTCGCGTGTACGCCGCGGTTCCGCCCCTGCACCGCGTGGAGGTGGTGCGCCGCGGTAAGCCGAACGAGATGGTGTACACCTACTCCGAGAAGCAGCTGCACGAGCTGCTGGATTCTCTGCGGGAGCAGGGCGTGACCTACAAGGAACCGATTCAGCGTTACAAGGGTCTGGGTGAGATGGACGCCGACCAGCTGGCCGAGACCACGATGGATCCGCGCCACCGCATGCTGCGCCGCATCCGCATCGAGGATGCTGAGGCTGCCGAGCGCGCCTTCTCGCTGCTGATGGGTTCCGAGGTGGCTCCGCGTAAGGAGTTCATTATCGCCGGCGCGCATCAGCTGGATACCGAGAACATCGATATGTAGCGGTTCTTCCCGTGTGTGTTTGCGTGTGTATTTTCTTGCGAGACTCGTGGAAAACATGCTGACGATTTGTCATAAAGTGGGAATTTTCTATGATTATTGTCACAATAGATTTCACCACGGCGCAAAAAATCAGTATTTTTGATGCAAATTTAATGAATCGGCACTGAATAACTATTGTGTCAGTTTCGATAAATCCGTCACCAAAATCTTGCAGACATCGCAATTTACTGCAAGGTTTGAGGGAGGGGTTGGAAAAGGCTTCCGTACTCCGGATGGTGACAGGCTGTTTCTAAACCGTCTCACCTCGGTATTTGCTGATAACGTGCGATGAACCTTTATCGAAACGTCAAACATTTAACGCCCAGTCGGCACACAGGTGCCTCACAGCCTTCAAAGAAAAACCTGTACCGTAGATGGGTGAGAGACACTGTGTCAGTAACTCTCGCACTCCCTTCACTGACGGGGGAGTGCCCGATTCTGGCGCACGCGCATATCAGTACACACATAGTAAGGACCTATCAATGGATCCCCTTGATTTTGGTAGGTGGCAGTTCGGTATCACCACCGTCTACCACTTCTTCATGGTTCCGCTGACCCTGGGTCTGGGCCTTGTAGTGACCTACCTGTACATTTGCTACGTTCGTACCAAGAAGGACGAATACAAGCGAATGACGAAGTTCTGGGGCAAGCTGTACCTCATTAACTTCGCCATGGGTGTGGCCACCGGTCTGGTTCAGGAGTTCCAGTTCGGTATGGCATGGAGTGAATACTCCCGCTTCGTGGGCGACGTCTTCGGCGCCCCGCTGGCTATGGAAGGCCTCTTCGCGTTCTTCGTCGAGTCGACCTTCCTGGGCCTGTGGATCTTCGGCTGGGATCGCCTCAAGCCCGCAGTCCACGCCTTCTCGCTGTTCATGGCTGTTCTTGGCTCCTGGATTTCCGCCTTCTTCATCCTGGTGGCAAACTCCTGGATGCAGCACCCCGTCGGCGCAGAAATGATTGACGGTCGTCCCCGTATGACCGACATCGGCGCCGTGCTGATGAACCCCACCGCATGGGTCACCTTCCCGCACGTCATCACCGCATCCATTCAGGTTGCCGGTGGCTTCCTGGTCGGTATCGCCTGGTACAAGCTGTGGCGCCGCCGCAAGGACGGCATTGACAAGGTCGTTGACGGCAAGGTTGTCGTTGGTGAGTCCGACAAGGGCGCACGCGACAAGAAGGACTTCCAGGTTTGGCTCAAGTCCCTGCGCCTGGGCGCAGTGGTGGGCCTCATCGGCTTCGCTGGTGTTGGCGCATCCGGCCACATGCAGGCACAGATGATGATTCACGAGCAGCCCATGAAGATGGCTGCCGCCGAGGCCGCCTGCCACGACGGTACCTCCTTCTCCGTGCTGACCGTTGGTGAGCTTGGCGCTCAGAGCTGCGACAAGATTCACACCATCATCGAGGTTCCCGGCGTGCTGTCCTTCCTGGCACACGACAACTTCAACACCCCGGTGAAGGGTATCCAGACCCTGGTTCCCGAGTACGAAGCTAAGTACGGCACCAACCTGCCCGATAACCCGCTCTACGGTGAGCGTGCAGGTCAGAAGATTGATTACCTGCCCTCCCTCGAGGTCTCCTACTGGGGCTTCCGCGGCATGATCGGTCTGGGCGCAGTCGTCGTTCCCTTCTACCTCTACGCACTGTGGGTTACCCGTAAGAAGGGCGTGGGCACCGTCCCCGAGTCCAAGCTGCTCAAGAACGTTGCCGTCTGGTCCATCCTGGCTCCCTTCTTCGCAATTGCACTGGGCTGGATCTTCACCGAAATGGGCCGTCAGCCCTTCGTGGTTGTCCCCAACCTTGAGGGCGATCCCGCAATCCGCCTGTACACCGCAGCAGCTATCTCCCCGGGTGTTTCCGGTGAAGAAATCCTCTTCTCCCTGCTCACCCTGGGCCTGCTCTACGGCGTGCTGATGGTGGTTGAGGTTTACCTGCTCATCAAGTACGTCAAGGCCGGTGTGGTTGCTGCAATGCCCGAGCTGGTTCAGTCGCACCACGAGGACGAGTCCAACGACAAGTCCAAGCGCGACGTGCTGGAGTTCGCCTACTAGGCGGGTAAGGATTGATTCACCATGAACTTTGATTTCAATATCTTTGCCGGTCAGCCTGGCCTGCCCACCCTCTGGTTTGTTGCCATTGGCGTCTTCCTCATCATGTACATGATTCTGGACGGTTTTGACCTGGGTGTCGGTATGCTGATGGGTTCCAAGTTCGCAAAGAACGAGAAGGAACGCCGTCTGCTGCTGAACATCATCGGCCCCGTCTGGGACGGTAACGAGGTGTGGATTGTGTCCGGTGGTGCTGCTATCTTCGCGGCATTCCCCATCTGGTACGCAGCCCTCTTCTCGGCTCTGTACATCCCCCTGACCCTCGCGCTGGTCTTCCTGATTCTGCGCGTGGTCGCAATTGAATACCGCGGTAAGAAGAACGACGAGAAGTGGATCCGTAACTGGAACATCGCTCTGTCCGTCTCCTCCTTCTTCATCGCTCTGCTCGTGGGCGCGCTGCTGGGCCTGACCTCCATGGGTCTGCCCATCAACGAGAACGGTGACCGCGTTGGCGGTGCCTTCGCCTGGATTTCTCTGCCCGTCCTGCTGGGCGGCCTGGGCTTCGTGGGCTTCGCTCTGGTTCAGGGTCTTGCCTTCGTCGCTCTGAAGACCGACGGCGATATCCGCGACCGTGCCCGCAACACCCTGGTGCGCTGGGCTCCCGTCCTGCTGCTGCCGATCGTCGCATGGGTTCTGACCCTGGACTTCACCAGCGGTAACGGCATCTCCTGGCTGTGCACCATCCTGGCTGTTGTTGCCGTTCTGATTGCTTGGGTCTCCGCTAAGGGCGGCCGCGAGGGTCGCGCTTTCGCCGGCCTGTCCGTGTTCGTCGCACTGGGCGCACTGGCAATCTTCACCGCAATGTACCCGAACGTGCTGCCCTCCACCCTGGACCCGGCATACTCGCTCACCATTGCGAACGCATCCAGCTCCGAGTACACCCTGGGCGTTATGACCTTCGTGACCTGCCTTGGTCTGCCGGTCGTGTTCGTCTACCAGGCTTGGACCTACTGGGTCTTCCGTAAGCGTCTGCACGTGGATCACATCCCCGAGGCTCACGACGCTACCGAACTGGCTGAACTGCCGACCAAGTAGCATGTAGCTGATTGAAAATCCCCCGGATTTCTCTTGCGAGAAGTTCGGGGGATTTTTTGTATTTGCGGGGAGAACACGGATCCAAGGTAGGTGAGAAGAGAATTCATAAAAATTTTTGGTGCACACCCCCCCCGAAATTCGAGCGCGACAGGGAGCGGAACGTGTAATGTGGTGAGCAACTCACTCCTATGAAAGGTGTTCAACGATGAAATCTCTCAACCGCCGCACCGCCGCTCCTCGTACCGGCACGAGCCGCCGCCTGCTCGCCACGGGTGCCCTGCTCTGTGTCGGCATCATGCCCCTGAGTGCTTGCTCGCTCTTCAACCCGCCGCTGGAACGCGACGAAAGCGTCCACGCCATCTTTGACGCGGAGCAGGACATCGTGAAGATGCCCCTGGACGATTACACCTACTACGAGCGCACTCACTACGAATACACGGCCTTTCAGATTGCTATGAAGCAGTGCTTTGCCGAACACGGGCAGAACTACACCATCCAGGCTCCCTACTCTGAGGGTGCGCCCCGCGGCGAGATGGGGCGAAAGTACGGTCCCTGGAATGTCGAGTACGCCCAGAAGTACGGTTTTCAGAAGCGAGACCCCAACAACGCAGCCGCCCCCATCTCCTATAACTCGGGGGAGAGCATGAGCCCCGAGGACAAGCTTCGCACCGAATGCTACCCCAAGGCCCGCGAGACCCTGGAGGCCGCGGTGCCCGAAGGTAAGAGGCCCGAGAATGAAGGGCAGTCCACAAACAGTCGTATCTCTACCGAGGCGGGTAACGCTGTGTACGGTAGCAAACTGCACCGCGAGCTCGAAGAGAAGTGGAAGCAGTGCGTCTCAGACCGCGGCCTCACCCCTCGCTCGGCAGGCTCCGTCGCCGAGGAAACCCCGCTGGCTGAGCAGCTGAGCAAGAACGACGGATTCAACAAGCCCGCCTCCGAAGAAGAGATTCGCATCGCCACCATCCAGGCCGAATGTAACCAGCAGGTCGGCATGAGCAAGCAGCTCTACGACCTGGAAGCTCAGTACCAGATGCCGCTCATCCGCAAGTACCAGTCGCAGCTTGAACAGGAGCGCCAAGCCGACCGCGACCGCGACGAGAAGTTCAAGCAGTACGTTCAGGAGCACCAGTAACCCGAGCGTCCACGACCGGTTTTGACGTCGGATTTTAAAACCGAATCTTGATACCGGGGAAAGACCGGTAATGGTGCGGGCCACCCGAGACACAGGCTCGGCGGGTAGCCCGCACCCGCGAGGATATTCCCGCAGAGGATGCAGCTCGCGGCAGGCGGGTGGGCGCGCAAAAATTTTTGGTGCACACCCCCCCCCGGATTTAAGGCGCGGCAAGGAGCAAAAAGTGTAATGTGGTGAACAACTCACTCTTATGAAAGGTGTTCAACGATGAAGTCCCTCAACTGCCGCACCGCCGACCCTCGCACCGGAACTAGCCCTCGTACCGGCATGAGCCGCCGACTGCTCACCACGGGTGCCCTGTTCTGTATCGGCATCATGCCCCTGAGCGCCTGCTCGCTCTTCAACCCGCCGCTGGAACGCGACGAAAGCGTCCACGCCATCTTCGACGCGGAACAGGACATCGTAAAGATGCCCCTGGACGATTACCTCTACTACGAGAGGGGCACTCATTACGAATACACGGCCTATCAGATTGCCATGAAGCAGTGCTACGCCGAACACGGGCAGAGCTACACCGACCCCGACCAAGCTCCCCAATCTGAAAGCGCGCCGCGTGGCGATCCGGGCCGAATGTACGGCCCCTGGAACGTCGAATACGCCAAGAAGTACGGTTTTCAGAAGCGAGACCCCAACGCCAAAGCTCCCATCTCCGTCACCCCAGGGGCAAGCCTCAGCCCCGAGGAGAGGCTCATCATCGAATGTGAGGACAAGGCCCGCGAGACCCTGGACGCCGCGGTTCCCGAAGGTAAGAGGCCCGAGAACGACGTGCAGTCCACATACAGTCGTATCTCCACCGAGGCGGTCAACGCCGTTTACGGTAGCAAACTGCACCGCGAGCTCGAAGAGAAGTGGAAGCAGTGCGTCTCAAACCGGGGGCTCACCCCCATTAAGGCAGGGGCGGTAGCCGAGGAATCCCCGCTGGCTGAGCAGTGGAGCAAGAACGACGGTATCGACGAGCCCGCCTCCGAAGAAGAGATTCGCATCGCCACCATCCAGGCCGAATGTAACCAGCAGGTCGGCATGAGCCAGCAGCTCTACGACCTGGAGGCACAGTATCAGATGCCGCTCATCCGCAAGTACCAGTCGCAGCTTGAGCAGGACCGCAAAGCAGAACGTGAGCGTGACGAGAAGTTCAAGCAGTACGTTCTGGAGCACCAGTAAACCGGGGCACTAAAAGACAGCGCACCGAAAGACGGCGCTAAGAAATAGGCAGCGCAGAGAAATAGACAGCGCTGACACAGTTCAGAAAGACACCGCCATGACCACTCACACGAAAAACCAAAACAGCGGGCACCGCTTCAGCGAACGCATCGCCCGACCCCGCGTGCTCCTGCTGCTGGCTATCCTCGCCATCGGCTCGCTCATGCTGTCCTTCTACCTGGGCACCCGCTACGCCGCCACGGGCCCCGACCCGGCCGTGCAGGCGAAAACCGTGATTCCGGTCTGGGCGAAGGTCGAAGAACGAACCGTCAGCGAGGGCCTCGCCATTGCCGGAACCACCAAGGCTGGGGAGACCGCCCCGATTAGCGCGCGCACCAACGGTGAGCCGGTGCTCGTCTACCAGAACCAGAAGCCCGGTAACGTGCTCAAGGCCGGTGACTTCATCGGCATCATTGGCGCCGACCCCGTCTTCGTGCTGGAGGGGCCGCTGCCGCTGTATCGCGACCTCAACCTGGGCGATAACGGCGACGACGTGCTCGCCTTCCAGAAGGCGCTGAACTCCGCCGGGTACTCCACCGTGCAGAGCGGCACCGTCACCGAAGACACCCTCGACGCCGTCACGCGCCTGCACCGCGCGCACCTGACCGGCGTGCCCAGCGAGGGTGTCACCACCATTGCCCGAAGCAACTACGCGATTCTGCCCGGCGGTAGCCACACCGTCACCGCCGTTGCCGCGGTGGGCCAGCTCATCAGCGACGGCAACCCCATCGCGAGCGTAGAAACCAGCGAACCCTACGTGGAATCCAGCGTTGAACTCGCCGTCGCCAACAAGCTCAAGGTGGGCGACCGCGTTAGCCTGCGCACCTCTACCGGCAGCGTGGAGGGAACCATCACCAGCATTGGTGAGCTGCAGAACGACCCCTCCAAGGGCGCGGCGAAGAGCGTGCGATTCAGCGCCGACGACCCGAGCAAGCTCACGCCGGGCCAGAGCGCATCCATCACCAGTAAGGGCAACACCTCAACCACCCTCGCCGTGCCGACTACCGCGGTACGCCAGGACTCCCAGGGCACCTACGTGCTGGTTGAAAAGGGCGGAAGCTCCACCTCGACCAGCAAGGATGCGCCCGCTACCGAACGAGTCAACGTTGAGGTTCTGCGCACCGCCGGCGGATACGCCGCAATCAACGCGAACCTCAGCACGGGACAGAAGGTGCTTGTCTCATGAGCCGCCGTAAGAGAACCCCAGACGCAAGCCCGGGACGTGCGCCTACAGTTGCGCCCAACGTAGCGTCCGCCGCTACACCTGCCGCCGGGCTCGGTACCGCGCCCGCTATCGAAATGCACGGCATTACCCGTGTTTTCGAGGGGAGCGAACGAGCAGTCCTCGATCGTCTCGACCTGGTGGTCGAACGCGGCGAATTCCTCGCCATTATTGGTCCGTCGGGCTCCGGTAAATCCACCCTGCTCAACGCCATTGGCCTGCTCGACACTCCCACCAGCGGAACCTACAGCCTCTTCGGCAAAAACACGGAAGGACTCAGCGACAGAGAACGCGACGAAATGCGCCGAGACCACCTCGGCTTCATCTTCCAATCCTCAAACATGCTGCTGGACGAAACCAGCACGACCAACGCCTCTATGGGTCTGCGCGTGCAGGGCGTACCCTACAGCGAGCGCCTGCAACGCACCGAAGAAACCCTAGAATTTCTGGGGTTGAGCGACCGCGCCAGCATCCGTACCCGCTACCTTTCCGGCGGCGAGAAGCAGCGCTGCGCCATTGCTCGTGCCCTCGCCACGCGCCCGCCGCTGATTCTTGCCGACGAGCCGACCGGCAACCTGGACAGCCACAATAGCGCCAAGGTCATTGAGATTCTTCAGCGCATTAACGCGACCGGCTGTACCGTGCTGGTGATTACCCACGACCCGGAGGTTGCCGCCGCCGCCCGCCGCGTGATCCGCATTGAGGATGGGCGGCTGCACGAGCAGAGCCGCGCCGACTTGGCTACGGTGCCGGTCGCTGAGGTGGTTCCGGTCGCGCAGGATAGCCCGGTAGATGCCTCCGCCAGCCTTGCACCGGGGGAGAAGCCCGCTACGCATCGCCGCGGAAGCTTTCTCACCGACGACAGCATCGAGGCAATCTCGGCGCTCACCTCACGACCGCTACGCACCCTGCTGCTGGGCCTGTCCTTCGCGCTGGGCGTGGGCGGACTCATCAGCGCCTCCGGCATGAGCGAATCCGCCAGCTACCAGGTGAACCAGCGCCTGCTCGGATCCGAACAATCCACGCTCTACATCAGCGACAGGGACAATGACCAGAACATGCTCGGAACCTACCGGCAGGGTGAATCCGCGCAGAATGTTGCCGACCGCATTAGCGCGCTGGACTACGTGAAGAACACCGGATTCGTCAGCAGCGTGGCACCCGCCGACGTGCGAATCACCCGGTTCAGCCCCTACGAGGACGAACCCAAAACGGCGATTGGCCTCAGCTCCACCTCGAAGACCCGGCTCGAGCAAATCGGTGCCCGCATGAACCCCGAAACCCTGCGTGCGCTCGAACAGATGAACTCGACCCTCACCCAGCAGAACGTTGCCGACCGTGAACGCTCCGAGCAGCTCTCCGGCGCTATCGTCTCGGTCTCCGCTGCCCGCGCCCTCGGCATTCTCCCCGAAGATAAGGCGGCAGATAACGCCACAACCGAGCCCCGCCCCGGCGAGCTACCCGCCGTCGACTACGGCATTAAGCTCGGCGGACTGCCGCAGGTGGCACCCGGTGTGAGCATCTGGGTGGATGGTCAGCTGATGCCGGTCGTCGGCCTTTTCGACCCCGGCAATAGCGGCTACGAATTCAGGAATACGGTCATTGTCTCGCCGGGCACACTTCAGCGCACCGGACGCGGCCAGGTCACATACATTGCCGAAACCGAACGGGGCTACGGCAAAGCGGTCGCCAAGGCAATTCCGCTGACCCTCAAGCCCGCTGAACCCAGCCAGATCAACGTGGAAACCCCCTCCGACCTGCAGAGCCTACGCGCGTCTATCGCCTCGGATCTGGGCCTGTACGTGGGTGTGCTCTCCGGTATTCTGCTGGTGCTCGCCTCCCTCTCGGCGGCAACCGCAATGTATCTGTCCGTGCAATCGCGCACCGCAGAGATTGCGTTGCGCCGCGCCATCGGATCGAGTAAATGGCTGATTGCCCGCATCTTCCTCATGGAGGGTGTCATGCTCGGCGTGCTCGGCGGCTCCATCGGCGCCTGCTCCGGCATGATTGCGACCATCATTCTTTCGCTCGTGCAGGGCTGGCAGGCGGTTCTCTCACCCGGATTCGTGGTGCTCGGCGTGGGCGTTGGCGCTCTCACCGGTCTGGTGTCTTCGGCGTACCCGGCGTGGGTGGCGTCCCGCAAGAGCCCCGCCGATGCGATGCGCGGCTAAACCCGTGCCGGGGGAACGCCAGACCCGCCAAATCCCCGAAGTATGACCGGCCAAATAGGTATTAGCTTGCCCAAACCTTAAAATAATGGGAGGTAAAAACAGCAGAAGACTAAGGACAACGCAGTGAGCCGAACGCACACACCGCGCCACGCTGACAAGCATCAAAACACCGAGGCAACCCCAGAAACAACGCCGGAGGGCAAGCGCAATGACCGCGCTGACCGCCGTCCGCCGCTGGGACCCAACGCCCGCAAAAATCTGAGCACCTTCGGCATCATCATCGCCGTGCACACCCTGGCCACCGTGCTTTTCAGCGCGGCGCTCGCGGTCATCATTGCCCGCGCAGCCCACGCGGGGTTTGCCGCGGTCGCCGCCGAACACGCGCGCCTCAAGGAGACGAGCGCGCCGGACGTGTACCGCGCCTACGTTGAGTTCGCCGGCTCCGCCCAGGCACACCTGGAGGCGCACGGCGGCTGGCTGCTCGGACTCGGCGGCATCTTCGGTGACGGCGACGCCATCACCCCCGGCTTGCTCATCGTGGCGGTCCTGGCCCTCGCGGTGCGTTCGGGCGCGGACTACCTGCTGGCGGTGAGCGCGCAGCGTGCCGCCTCCGGAGCGAAGTCTCAGATTCGCCGTAGCCTGTTGCGCCGCGTGCTCGCCACCGGTGGCGCGGACACTCCCGAGGGTACCGGCGCGACCGCGGTGTTGCTTTCGCGCGGCCTGAACGCCCTGGACGACTACTACACCAAGACCCTGACCGCGTTTGTTTCCACCGCGGTGGTGCCGGTCCTGCTGTGGATTGTGGTCGCCTCCCTGGACATGATGAGCGCCCTCGTGTTGCTCTGCACCCTGCCGCTCATTCCCGTGTTCATGGTGCTGATCGGCAAGAACACCCGCACCGAAACCGCGGAGGCGCAGGCCGAGCTGCACCGCCTCTCGGACCACATCCTGGAGCTCGTGCGCGGCCTGCCCGTGATTATCGGTCTGGGCCGTGAACGCGCGCAGACCCGCGCCATGAACTCCCTGGGCCAGCGCTACCGCGAGCGCACCATGCAGACCCTGCGCAGTGCCTTCATGTCTTCGCTGGCTCTCGAGCTGATTACCACCATCTCCGTGGCGCTGATTGCCGTGCTGATTGGTGTGCGCCTGGTCAACGGCACCCTGGGCCTGGACACCGCCATTCTCGTGCTGCTGCTCGCTCCCGAGTGCTACCAGCCGCTGCGCGATGTGGGCGCCGCCTTCCACCAGTCCGAGGACGGCGTGGCCGCCCTGCGTAGCGCCCAGAAGATTATCGATGCGCCCCTGCCCGAGGAAACCGTCGAGGACGACTCGGCCAACCCCGCAGCCATCGAGGTGCGCAACCTGGACGTGAACTACCCCGATCGCCCCGAGGTGCTGACCGACCTGTCGCTGAGCCTGCCTCGCCGCGTGGCTCAGGCGGCGGAGCCCGGTTCGGAACGCGGCACCGTCATCGGCATCATGGGCCCCTCCGGTTGCGGCAAATCCACCCTGCTGAATGTGTTCTCCGGTGCCGTGCGTGAGGGGCTGGTGCCCACCGGCTCGCAGGAGCCGATGCGCGTCACCGGTAGCGTCACCGGCCTGGGCACGACCCTGATGATTCCGCAGTCGCCGGTCTTCACTGCGCCCACCGTGCGCGCCGAAATGGCACTGTACGCCCTGAGCGCCGACGACTCCGAACGCGAGCGCGCCGCGGCCCTGGTGACCGGCGTGCTGGAGCGCGGCGAGTTCGCCGTGAGCCCCGCCGATAACGACCTGATGATGCGCCCGCTGGCGCAGCTGGGCCTTGAGAGCGTGAACGTGCTGGAACCGGGCGCCCTGAGCGCCGGTCAGGCGCGCCGCCTCGCCGTGGCACGTACTCTGGCCCGCGCCGAGGCCATCTACCGCGCCGGCGGCGAGCAGACCGTGCTGACCGTCCTGGTGGACGAGCCCACCGCTCATCTGGACGCCTACTCGGCCTACCTGGTCACCCGTGCCCTGCACCGCCTGGCGGAGCTTGGCGCCACCGTGCTGATCGTGACCCACGAGGGCGAACTGGCCGCGCACTGCGACCACCTCGTGCGAGCGGAGCAGGGCGCATCCGGATACACCTGGAGCACCTCGCTCAACGCGACCCGCGTGCCCGTGCCCGCTGAAGCCCCCGCGCACCTGCTGGAGCTCAAGAGCGAGCACGAGGCCGAAAGCCGCGCCCTCGTGGAGGCCACCCCCGCCGCGGACGAGAACCCGCAAGAGGAAAAGCCCGCAGGCCTGTTCGCCACCCTGCGCACCCTCAAGGAGCTGACCGGAATCGGTGCGCGCGCCTTCTCCGGCCCCGTGCTGATGGCGGCGACCACCTCCCTGATGGCCGCGGCGCTGACCGCGCTGTCCGGCTGGCTCATCGTGCGCGCGGGCGAGGGTCCCGCCATGATGTACCTGATGGTCGCCATCGTGGGCGTGCGATTCTTCGGCCTGGGCCGCGCGTGCGCCCGCTACGCCGAGCGTCTGATGACCCACTCGAAGGTGCTTGCCGCCGCGAATATTCTGCGTCTGCGCGCCTGGGTTGGCGCCTGGCAGAGCGTGAGCAGCGTGCGCGCCCTGCTGCGCGGCGACGCCCTGCTGGAGCGCCTCGTGGGCGGTATTGACGAGCTTCGCGACGGTATTCCGCGCGTGATTATTCCACCGGCCGCGCACCTGCTGGTCATGATTGCCGCGCTGGTGACGACCGCGTGCATCCTGCCCCAGGCCCTGATTCCCGTGCTGGCGGCGGTGCTGGTGAGCACCTTTGTGGCCCCCTGGGCCGTGCTTCGTGCCGATGCCCGCGCGGAGGCTCTGGCCCGCCAGTCCACCGCACGTATGCTGCGCCTGGGCACCGGTATGCTCTCCGCCGCCGAGGACCTGCGCGCCAACGGCGTGGCGAACACCGCCGAACGCGCCAACAACGAGCTGGACGCGCAGAACCTTTCCGCCCTGCAGAAGGGCTCGACCGCCCAGGGCCTGGGCCGAACCCTCGTAGCGCTGAGCTGGTTTGGCGCTGCGCTGGCGAGCGCCGTGATTGCCTACCCGCTGGCCGTAAACGGCACCGTGGGCGCCCCCGAGTCAGCGATCGTTGTGTTGCTGTGCACCGGCATGCTGGAGAGCTCTCTGGGCCATATCGAGGCGGTTCGCTCCTGGCCCGAGTTCGCCCGTCTGCTCGCCTCGATTGCCCCGAGCGTTCGCGACGTATCCCTGGAGGGCGTTGTCGCCACCTCGACCCTGAAGCGTTCCGTGCCCACCGAAGCCGAGGTGGACACCCACGTTCTGCCGCGCCGTGCCGAGCGTCTGCGCGCCCGTGCCGAGGCCGAGATGGAGGAGCTGCTGGAGGCGGACCGCCAGCGTGCCCGCCGCTTCGCGCGCCCCGACTCTGCGGCTGGTTCTAAGAGCGATACCCCGCGCCCGCCCAAGCCAGGCGAGCCCAAGCTGGTCGGATGCGGCACCCCGCAGCAGCTCGGCGTGAAGGTCACCGGCGCGGCCCCCGCCCTGGCCATGCAGGACGGTTCCGCCCGCTGGCCCGGCATGGACCACCCGGTCTTCGCACACCTGAACCTGACGGCTCGCGAGGGTTCCTGGACCGCGGTGACCGGCCCCTCCGGATCCGGCAAGTCCACCGTGCTGGCTACCCTGCTGGGCTTCCTGCCCCTGGAGTCGGGCCGCATCGAGGCTGCCGGCGAGGCGCTGGCCCCCGAAGAGCTGCGCGGCTACGCGGCCTGGTGCCCGCAGGCGGCGCATATCTTCGAGTCGACCCTCGAGGGTAACCTGCTGCTGGCCCGTGACCGTTCGGATCGACCGAGCGAGGAGGATCTCATCGAGGTTCTGCGCCGCGTGGGTCTGGGCGAGTGGTTTGACGCCCTGCCGAAGGGCCTACGCACTCCCGTGGGCGCCGGCGGTTCCTTCCTGTCGGGTGGTCAGCGTCAGCGTCTGGCGGTGGCTCGCGCCCTGCTGGTGAACTCGCCGGTTCTGCTGCTGGATGAGCCGACCGCGCACCTGGACGCCGAGTCTGCCCGCGCGCTCATGGCCGACCTGGATACGGCAACCCGCGCCAGCTCGGTGGCCACGGTTCTGGTGTCGCACCGTCCCGAGGATGTCGCCCACTGCGACGAGGTGGTTCGCCTCTAAACGCACCCGGGCGGCAGGCACCGCGTGCGAGGCTGAACGCAAGAAACTGCCCGCAAGAAACTGCGAGGAAGGCCCCGGTACTTCACGGAAGTACCGGGGCATTTCTGCGTGCGCAGATAGTTCTGAGTGTTTATATCTCCGCGCGAATAGGTTCGAGTGAGGGGGAGGAGGGAGCTAAACCCAGCCGAGTATTTGCGCGCTCATCCGCAGCAGCATGAGGGTCATAACGATAACGAGCACGCGGCGAATGAATCGCTCGCCCAGGTGAATTGCGGTGCGGGCACCAACCCAGCTTCCCGCCATGTTGGCGCATCCCATGGCGATTCCGAGGAGCCAGTGAATTGAGCCCAGCGGAATGAAGTAGAGGAGCGCGCCGAGGTTGGTGGCGGTGTTGAGAACCTTGGCGGCGGCGGTCGCGTGGAGCATATCGTAGCCCATGGCTACCTGCAGGGCGACGAGCATCATCGCGCCGGTGCCAGCCCCGAGGATGCCGTCGTAGCCGCCCAGAATCAGACCCAGCGCAAAGCCGCGCACTAGGAACGATGAGGTTGTGAGCGCGCGAGACTGTCCGCGAGGTATGCGCGGTTGTAGCACCGAGAAGACGAGGATAGCGGCTAGAACCACCACAATGGCGGGGCGGAAAATATGTGCCGGCAGGATCGTGGCGCAGTACGCGCCGTCGGCGGAGGCGCAGAACGCCACGAACGCTACGGGGAGCAGGATTTTCCACGGGATTTTGAGCGAGCGAATATAGGTTGAGGCACTCATTAAAGTGCCCATGGCGCTGGCAACTTTATTGGTGCTCAGAGCGGCGATGGGTGAGAATCCGGGCGCCATGAGCAGGGCGGGGAGCTGGATCATGCCGCCTCCGCCCACGACAGAGTCGATGCATCCCGCGCAGAAGGCAGCGAGCAGGAGCACGATAAATAACTCTGGTGTGACGGACAGTAAATCAAGCACGACAAATCCTCTAAGAACAATGCGTCAATAAATGTGTGCTGTGTTACTTAAGGTACACCACATAAAAGCCGGGGGTGAAGACACACACAACGTGTCTTCACCCCCGGCTTCGTTAGCAACCTGAGGTCGAAAGGCTGTGAACGGCGCGCCTAGAAGAGCTTTTCACCCTCGGGGCTGACCGCCAGCGCCGCGGAAACCACCGCGTAGTTCGGACCAACCACACCGATGCTCTGGGTGAGCATCACGCCGGAGCCGTCGCGGGCACCGTGCTCGGTCGGCAGGGAACGAGCCACGCCGCCGGAGGATGCCGCCTTCGCCGGGCCCACGCCAACCCAGGCCAGGGCCAGCTGGCTCTCACCGGTGAGGAATCGGTGCGCGCGCACGCCACCGGTCGCGCGGCCCTTCTGCGGGTACTCGCTCAGCGCGGTGACCTTGGCGCTCGCCAGGCCGTCCTTGCCGTTGGTGACGGTCACGACCTCCGCCGCGTCGCCGGGCGCGGTCACACCCAGGGCGATGACGCGGTCGCCGTCGGCAAGCTTAATGCCGGCGATACCGCCGCCGGTGCGTCCCTGCGGACGAACCTTCGCGGCATCGAAGGTCAGCAGTTTTGCGTCGCGGGTGACGAAGGTGAGCACCGCATCGTCGGTGGGGCAGGGGGCTGCGGCTACGATTTCGTCGCCGTCCTTGAGCTTCATGATGTCCCACTCGGTCTGGTTCAGCGGGTAGTCGGGGTTCACGCGCTTAATCACGCCGCCGGCGGTTGCCATCGCCAGCACCGTGCTCAGCGGCACGAGTGCAATCAGCTTCTCACCCTTAGCAAGCTGAACCAGCTCGGTTGCCTTCACCGCCGACGCCATGGAGGGGGTGCCGCCGTTCTCGTCCAGCACCGCAATGTCCATGACGGACAGACGCACCATGCGTCCGGCGGAGGTGACGGCACCAATCTCGCCGCGCGCGGTGGTCGGCACAATCGAGGTGAACACGTCGTGCTTGAAACGCTTGCCGGGATCCACGAGCGCCTCGCGGATGGGCTTGCCGGGGGTGCGTCCCATCACGCCGGTGGCGGAGAGCAGCACCCAGCAGGGCTCGTCGGCAATCTCGAGGGCCAGGCCCAGGCTCTTCTTCGCCTTGGACTGCGCGGTGACCGCCTCGATGGCGACCTGCATCTCGTCCTTGGTCTTGAGCTGGGTGCGGCGGTCGGTGCCGTAGCGTTCGGCGACCTCGGCGAGCTCGTCAGAAACCAGCTCGCGCAGCGCCGCATCGGAGCCGAGGATGCGCTGCAGCTCCGCGATTTCCTGCTGCAGGGTATCGCGTTCTGCTTCCAACTCCAGGCGGGAGTACTTGGTGAGCTGGCGCAGGCGCAGCTCCAGAATGTGGTTCGCCTGCGTGTCGGTCAGGTCGAAGACGACCTTCAGCTTTTCGCGTGCCTGAGCGGTCTCATCAGACTCACGAATAATCTGGATGACCTCGTCAATGTCGAGGATGGCCACGAGCAGGCCCTCCACCAGGTGCAGGCGGTCGGTGCGCTTGCCCAGGCGGAACTCGGTGCGGCGGCGGACCACGTTCAGGCGGTGGTCAATGTACACGCGCATCAGGTCGAGCAGGCCGAGGGTCTGCGGCTGACCGTCCACGAGCGCCACATTGTTGATACCGAAGGAGTCCTCGAGCGGGGTGTGCTTGTATAGGGCGGCGAGCACGGCCTCGGGGTTGAAGCCGTTCTTGACCTCGATGATGAGGCGCAGGCCGTGGGTGCGGTCGGTCAGGTCGACCACGTCCGAGATGCCGGTGAGCTTCTTGGAGTTGACGCCGTCCTTGATCTTTTCGATGACCTTTTCGGGGCCGACCATGTACGGCAGCTCGGTGACGACGATGCCCTGCTTGCGGGGGCTGACCTGCTCGATTGAGACCTTCGCGCGGGTCTTGAAGGTGCCTCGGCCGGTTTCGTAGGCGTCACGGATTCCGCTCAGGCCCACGATGGTGCCGCCGGTGGGCAAATCGGGGCCGGGAATGAACTTCATGATGTCTTTGAGGCTCGCCTCGGGGTGCGCGATGAGGTGGCGGGTACCGGCGATGACCTCGCGCAGGTTGTGCGGCGCCATGTTGGTCGCCATGCCGACCGCGATGCCGGTGGTGCCGTTGACGAGCAGGTTCGGGAACGCTGCGGGCAGCACGGCGGGTTGCAAGAACTGGTTGTCGTAGTTGGGCACGAAGTCGACGACATCTTCGTCGAGGTCGGCGGTCAGCGCCTGCGCGGCGGGTGCCATGCGAGCCTCGGTGTATCGGGCGGCCGCCGGGCCGTCGTCGAGGGAGCCGAAGTTACCGTGACCGTCCACGAGGGGCAGACGCAGCGCGAAGGGCTGGGCGAGGCGCACCATGGCGTCGTAGATGGCGGCGTCGCCGTGCGGGTGGAGCTTACCCATGACCTCACCGGTCACGCGGGCGCTCTTGACGTGGCCCTTATCGGGGCGCAGGCCCATCTGCTGCATCATGTAGAGGATGCGGCGCTGCACGGGCTTGAGGCCGTCGCGGGCGTCGGGGAGGGCGCGCGAATAAATCACCGAGTAGGAGTACTCCAGGAAGCTGGATTCCATCTCGGCGGATACGTCGATGTCGACGATATTCTCTACCACATCCACCGGGTAGTCACTGGCGGTGGATTTGGATCGGCGAGCCATATATCTCCTCGTGTCGGTGTGTTTTTCGTACTTCTATTCTAGCGGGTGCACGCGGGTGAACCGGGCCGACCGGTCAGCGTCACGCGCGAAGATACACGGAGACGCGCGGGGATACCCGGGCGTGCGTCTGGGCGGTCCGGGAGATGGTGCGTCGACCCGGCGGGGGAGCGGGCCTCGCCCGGCGTCTCGTCATATGCGCACCTGTACGCGTGGTTAAGTAGCACAGCCCGGCTGGAACCCTCTAAGGTAGAGGGTAGTAATGCCTAACCGCCGAAACGCGCACGCCCCGCAGAGCCGCCGTGCGCGCCGGCTGACACCGCACGAAAGAGGTCCGATGAACACCCCCACCCCCGAACGCGAGCAGCTGGTCGCAGACATCAAGCACGCCGGCTTCTACCCCGACCTCGTGCTGGAAGTGGTGGACGAGGCCCTGGCCGATATGAATCCCGACGCCCACTTTGTGCAGCACGAAACCCATTTCTCGCGCGATGATTTCCACCGCCACATCACCGTGATGGTCCTGTGCGGCGACTTCATCGTGTTTGCACACCTGGACGACCAGCACCTCGAGGGCGATGCGCAGGGCACCGTGGCGCACGTGAGCGTGGAGGCCGTGCACCTGAGCGACCTGAACGCGGTCACCATGAGCTACGGCTTCAGCCAGCCGCAGGCCTACAACGCCGGCAACACCGCCCCGACCGAAATTTCCTTCCAGATTGCCTGGACCGGGTCCCTGCACCTAGAGCTCGCCCCGGCAGGCTGCCAGGATCCGCAGTGCAACGCCGACCACGGCTACACCGGTGACGCCCGCCGCGAGGATATCGCGGTGCGCGTTTCCGCAACCGCTGACGGCCCCGAGTCGGTGTACCGCGCCCAGCACTTTGCGCGCGCCCTGCACCGCGCCCGCATGCGCGCCGCCCGCCGCTAAACAAGCACCCACCGCTAAGCAGTCACCCGCCGAGAGGAACCACCATGACGGCCCCGTCCCGCACCGAACAGCCCGCCCTGCAC
>PPYF01099392.1_pt1 | contig 24127 bp, 25 predicted proteins | sample 1559871 | NCBI WGS metagenome assembly PPYF01 (sample SAMN08240021, study PRJNA423297) | Human gut metagenome, whole genome shotgun sequencing project. | reverse complement strand
TTCTTCGGTTTGGTCGGAGACAAGAGCTTTAACGTAAGTGGAATGTATGACATAACTGGAAGACAAAAGTGTCATAGTCGAGTAAGTAAGTTGTAGCACAAGTAAACTCTCCTTCAACAGTGCCATGCAATGTTTCCCAAAGGAGTTGTTCTTCTTCAGTCCTCTGACTAATTCTTTTTGAAGAACATAGCAAACTTTCTAAGCGTTCCCTCTCTTGGGTCGTATATCTTTTCTCGGCAGTCAATATGGACAAGGCATCTTTTAGCATCATATTTAACAGTCCATTCCAACTAATGTCGATGTCGTTGTTACCACCCAAATTAATTCCGGCACCTACAAATAGGACAATTCTTTTTTTGTCCTTCATATCTTGCTGCAAGGCTTTGATATTCGCCTGATAAGTATCACGCTCAAATATCAAATGTTTGGATTTGTCAATCAATTGTTCCATACCCATTCAAAACCTTCAATATCTGTTCCCATTGGCATACCTACCATATGTACCTCATGAAATACAATTCGGTAATTGCATTTACCGTAAGCACTCAATTTAGGGCCATAAATTGAAATTCTACCTCCGTTGCGAGCTTAAATTTCAAACTTGTGCATAGCAACGAAGATAGAACTTTCAATCAGTAGCTAAATTTTGACTACTAATAAATTATTTATAAAGTCCTTTTTCTTTCATTTCAAAAATAGACTCTTCATATTTGTCCTTTTGCAACTCTTGTTTGTTTACCCAATCACAAAATTCTTTAATTCCGGCATCAAATGTCCATTTGGGCGCATATCCTAAAAGACGTTGTGCTAAGGAAATATCAGCATAATTATGACGTATATCTCCTAATCGAAAGTTTCCGGAAATGCGAATTGGAACTTGAATTCCATATTGTTTTATCAACGATTGGGCAACCGTTAATACATCAATAGGAACTCCTGAGCCAACATTAAAAGCGTGTCCATTAGCTTCATCTTTTTCAATACCTAAAATAGTGGCATCAACGACATCCTCTATGTAGACAAAGTCGCGGCTCTCTTTCCCGTCCTCAAAGATATTAATTTCATGCCCGTTTTTAATACGAGTGGAAAAGATAGAAAGAATACCTGTATAAGGATTAGATAAAGACTGACCAGGTCCATACACATTCTGGTATCGAAAAGAGACTGATTGCTTACCTATTTTGGAACAAATAAGATGGACTAATTGCCCCTGTACTTGTTTGGTTATCCCATATACTGAGGTTGGATGTATTAATGAATCTTCCGTCGTAGAAACTAACTGTAGTGAAGAACTATTAATACCGTTGACTTTTACTTCAAAGTCTCCATTGCTCATATCAACATCTGTACGCTCTCCTGGATAATAGTATTGGTTTGATTCTTTACTATAATATCGACCTTCTCCATATATGGCTCTTGATTCTGCTACGATAACTTTTTTTATTGTATTTTTTTCGTTAGTCAGTATATCTAGCAAAAGAGCCGTTCCTCCGATATTGGTATCAACGTACTTTTTGATTTCATACATGGACTGTCCTGTACCGGTTTCTGCGGCCAAATGAACAACACACTCTTGACCATCTAATGCTTTACGCCAATCTTCTGGACATGTAACCGAGCCTTTAATAAAGCGTACTTTGTTTTTGATAGCCCAATATAGTGGTGAAGATAATTCTGGGCTCTCTCCATGTATTTGTTTTGACAGATTATCCAACACTGTTACAGAATAACCTTTCTCAACAAGTTTCAAGGCAAGGTTTGATCCTATGAATCCAGCCCCCCCCGAAATAAGAATATTTTTCATAACAGGCTATTACTTTTGTATCAAACTTACGGTCTCCTTGATATTCTTTTCAGAAGATGCCCCAAACACAACTGATTGAATGTTTAGGCTGTTAATAAAGTTATATGCTTCTGTAGCCTTGATCGCTCCAGAAGCTAACGTGCACATAGCCATCAGTTGATATTTCTGAGGGTCGTTTTTCTCTATTGCATCAGTATAGGCTTGTATCGATGGCGACATAAGATAGCCTATCTTGTTGATAGAGCTACAAATCACCACTTCATCAATACCCCACTCTTCTAATTTTTGTTTTAAGCGAGGCATATTTTGGGTTATCAAACCAGGAAGAACCCCGTATTTTTTTCGGATATAGTCACAGTATGCCTCGAAGATTTGTCTCATCTCATAGCCTAATATCAAATCTGTTATGATGTTTTGCAAAAATAGCACTTTCACATTAAGGCCTTTAAACATTTTCGCCTCGGCATCTACCAGCATTTGCATTAACTTTATGACATCTTTTCCAAGCACAGCCATGCCGCCCTTTGCAATCATAGATAATGCACCACCTACTGAATTGTTTGCAAACAACACCTCGTTTATTGCAGGAAATATACCTTTCTCGGCTACAAGGTTGGCATATTTATGAGGATAAGGAATGGAAGGATACCATGTAATATCGCCATATTTCGATTTGTTCTGCCTGAAATATTCGCATATTTCTTTTGCCCGTTCATTGCTGTTGAGCATTATAGCCTTAATACCATTGTCAAACGCGATATCATACACATTATAAATATTCTGAATGTCATAGAACTTCTCGGCCAACTGCTGAGCCTTCTCTTCTGACATATGGTTTATGCCGAAAAACTGGTTATCACCCAATATAATTCTGTCTATCTTTTCCATAATTATTTGTTGTTTTCAGAATCGTTGAACATATCATGAACCAATCGTTGAGTGTTATATCCATCCTCGAATGTACATTGTATGCCGTCGGATGATTGACCGTTTATCACACTATCAGCAAAATGATACAATTGGCTTGTAAACTCATTGCCACGTACATAAAAGGGGACAGGCTTGAAAATGTCGGTTATATATACAGCATTCCATCCTTTGCGGTATTTATAACCATCAACAGTATCGTTTAAGAAAATTTTCATCTCATGCTGGTCAACAATCAGCTTGCCGTTGTTGCCGAATATTTCGAGTCTGTTAGTAGGCTTTCTGTAGCTTGTATCGCACCAGTTTACATAGAGAGTACCCGAAATGCCATTATTGTAAATGAGTGTACTTGAAACGATATCTTCTACATTTTTTGAATACACTTGATTCATGATCGTGCCAATGACTTTATCGGGAACGCCAATGATGTAATTAACCAAGTCAAGTGCATGTACTGCCATTTCGTAGGCGGCTCCACCGCCGTTCTCTCTTTTTGAACGCCAACTATCACCACTCTCTGGTTTGGTTATCGTGCTACTGTACATTTCAGATTTAAAACGTATCACGTCACCTATCAAACCTCCACGAACATATTCACGAGCTGTGGCAAACATATCGTTGAATCGATTCACATAACCAACTTGTGCTATCAGCCCTTTTGCCAAAAACATCTCTTTTAACTGCTTAGCATCATTGGGACTGACGGTAAATGGTTTCTCACAGAATACGCTAATCCTTTTCTCGCAGGCAAATCGACACACTTCATAATGGAAATTAGGAGGAGTGCATACGATTACTGCATCTGGATGCGTTTTTTCAATCATTTCCTTATAATCGGTAAATACCTCAAGACCTAACACATTCTTTTTCAAGATGTCTAATACCACCTTGGATGTATCGGATACCGAAACCACTTCTACACGAGGGTGAGAATTGATGATTGAGAAATGGGTAATACCCATTCGGCCCATACCTATGATGGACAGTCTAATTGTTTCCATTTCTATATAAAATTTATATGGTGTTACTGATCTTTTCTATGGCTTTATTAAATCATTGACAAAGTCCATGATTGTACGCTGCTTCATTTCTGTTTGGCTATTGAGCAACTTTTTATAATTCGTAACAAAAGTTTCTGCCGAGTCATTCTTCCCTCGATAGATTAAAACAGAAGCAGGACTAAAGCACTTTATTGTTTCGCTATTGTTCGTTATTATTTTGCAGCCGCAACTATCTGCTTCGAAGCATCTCATTGTGATGCCACTTTGCTTGGGATGGGCGAAATCTAGTGTGATAGCTGAATCAGATAGTATTTCAACATAATCTTTGTAATCTAATGTCCTGAAATGTATGAACCGATGTAATTTAAAATACTCAATAGGGTGTCTTATCACATTGAGCAACATAGTTATAGCATTGCTTTCGTACAAATAAACAAAGGATTGTCTTGGTCGAAGTATTGATAATACATTTGAAATATAAGGCAACCTATCGGAATGAATTTTCTGTATTACTGATATATCATATTTTCTATTCTTATTCGTCGGTACATTAATGTCTGAAATGGCCGAATACAATTCCACTATATCAAGATTATATTTCAGCGCATCAGCATAATCAAAGGTATAGAACTTATCAACATTCTTATACCAGGACAATGATAATGGGTGGAACGCGAATGAATCGAAATTGTAGCCGACTATGTATGGGCAGCATTTGTGAATTTCATTAATTATTTTTTTTGACATTCCATATCCTTTGATGATAATGCATATATCATATTTTGTCCCAGGCTGTAAGAAAGTTTTTCTTATCTGGTTAAACGTTGTATGATATAAAATCTTTGTCATACCTGCTTTCCAGAGAACCTTAGTCAGTAGATTGTCGGGATAACGATCATTGCAGAGGATGGTTTCATAGCCGCATTTCTTGAGTGCAGCTTGCATCTGCGATGCCATAGAATAGAAATTTAACGGCATTATTAGCAGACATTTCTTCATATTGCTCATGACAAAAGAACTTTTACAAAATTCTGAATATAAAACCGTTTGATCCCTTCTGTATCTACTGGCTTCAAAGGTTTGTCAAGGAATTCTCTTATCCCGTTGAAATTCAAGTCATCAAATACATGAATGCGGTCGGGCGAATAAAACGGTTCTAACAATGCCCGTTTGTTGTTTGTTATGATTTTGCGCCCTACACACAGGTTTTCCATAAATCGCATTGTGTAGCCAGTTTGCTTGTGATTGGCAAAATCGAAGGTTGCTTTCGACCGTTGCATCATATTCACAAATTTCGTTTGCTTTATACTACGTAATTTCAATCCGTGGGGAATATATCCTTTTAGCAGTAGTTTCAGCATGACTACGGGCGTGCATTTTAGATATTTCTTAAACCGCAATCCTTTTCCTTTGCAATATTTCTCAAATGCCATTACGGCTTTGTATCGTGCGGGTTTTACCATGTTGCCTACCATGTACACGTCATAATCATATTCACCCGATGGTAAATACTGAAATTCGCGCATGCAAAACAGAGGCAAATATCCTATTCCGCACCGTTTCGCATCGTCTGGGTCGAAAGTGTATGCTTTGTCGAAATATCGCAAGTAAGGCGTGTAATCAATTATCGAAGACAATGCATCCCATGAATAGAACACAAATTTAGCTTCGGGATGTTCAAATCTCAATCGTTTGAAAATATCTAAGGGAAATGGGTGTACTTCTAATATCACTACATATTCATACTTGTTGTTTCTTTCTTTTTTCACCATATTTGTGAGTGAACGGTCAAGTGTTGATTTATATGCCGATTTTGAAATAGTCCTAAGCACTTTCTGCCAAGTTTTTCGTAATTCTATGGGATAGAACGTCACTTCATACCCCATCAGCTCCATTTCATGGCTTATCGCACCGATATAGCTATGATATGGCAAACCAATAAATAGTATTTTCTTCATTATTTTTGAGTGAATTTTTTACGGTGGATAAAAATGTAGATTGTGCCAAACAGCAATGGCAGTATATATGATATGTTTTTTATAACCACCATTGTGTCCAAGCTGAAAATGCCCATTTCTGCTGTCATTAAGATGATGGTTACAGAGGCTGCTACACCTATGCATCCCGACAACAGCAGAGACTTAAAGTCACGCCAGGCATTCAATATCGATGAAACCGAATAGAATAGTAAATTACAGATAAAACCGGGCAACAACATATACACATACTTGGTGTTTTCAGTGTGTATGGGAAACAAAACATCTACTATAGGCTGAAATAGTGTAAGTGTCACCAACAATGTAACCACACCGTAGGCTATCAACACGAGTGTGTAATTACGGCTTTGCCTGTAGAATTCGGGTAATTTGCCATGTTCATAGGCACTTATGATTTTCGGGAAAAAAAGATAATTGGTTGACGTAGGAATCAAAACAAATAATGATGAGAACACGAATACAAGATAAAACCTGCCCAAATCTTCCACATTGAGTAAATAAGCTATACTCCACCTCTCGATTTGTATGTTCAATATTGAAAATATCCCTACGCAGAATGGCACAAAACCTAACTGAATTATGCTTTTAATTATTTTCTTGGAAAAACACAGCGCCGTAGGACGCAATTCCTTACAACGCAACAACGCTAAAGTCACAAATACCACTGGTTGCATCATGATGCTCAAAATTCCGCCGAATATCCCCCATACAAACACTAATGCGATAAGCACAATAGATATAATACCCGAAATAGTGAGTATCTGGTTGATTTCTGGAATCATCTTCTTGACGGTCATCGTATTGGTCAGCCAAGTAGAAGCTAATGTAAATATACCAGCAACTACCGAAAGCAACAGATATTGCTTGCCTATTATGACGTCTATTCCTATTATAGGGAAAACGAGTGCAAAGACAATCAATAGTGCTCCAAGGCATCCAAGGAAACTGAATACGATGTTGTTAACCTGGTCGCTTTCATCATGCTTATAGGCTATGATGCGATAGCCGCCTTGAAAGAACCCAAAATGCATGAAGCCGATGAACATGATACAGGTTTGCACAAGGCTAATCATACCCAAGTCAGCCAAATCAAGCACACGCATGAACACAAACGAACGCAGAAAGTTGATTGCATGGACAAACAGGTTGACTATGATAAACAGTGTATTTTGGCTGAATAATATATTCAATGCCCTATGTTTATTCAGCATAGATATATTTTAAGAAATGATCTTCTTGACAAATGAGCTAAGATGATATTCTTCAAACCGTTTCTCTGGGTCGGCCAAAGGTGTTCGCAGAAATTCTTGCACCCCATCAAAGTCAAGATTGTCATAAATAAAAAATCTGTCGGGCGAATAGAAAGGAGCTGCCAACACGTTTTTATTATTGGTGATGATTTTCTTACCAGCACACAAGTTTTCCATCAGCCGCATGGTGAAACCATTCTGCACATGGTTGGCAAAATCAAAAACAGCAGCGGAATTCCGTATCATCTCCGACAATTTGTCATTGCTGATTGACGACAAGTAAAGGTTCCGTAAAGATCCACCTTGTCGTAGTATTTTTATGTTTTTAGTTACCGTGCTTTTCAGGAAATAATCGAAATGTATGTCATGCTTGGCGCAGTATAGTTCAAACTGCTTTACTGCGTCATATCGGCGCAAATCGGCTAAATTACCTACCATATATACATTGTCATTGCAATCATGTTTGGATACTATTTCGTGATATTTCTTTATGCAAAACAGGGGCAAATAATTGATATGATAATGCATGGCATCTTGCATATCGAAAGTGTAAACTTTATCAAAATACTCGAAATAACGCTGCATATCAATGCCTTTGCGAGTATAACCTGCCACAGCATCCCATATATACAATATGAATGTCGCTTCCCGATGTTGCTCCTTTAATATTGCAAGATTTTCGATTTTCAAAAATGGTAAAAGGCAAAATACGATGTCGTAGCGGTTTTCTTTCTCTTTCTCAACCATTACTCGTTGCTGTTTTGTCTCTACATAGGTTGCCCATTGGGGAGATACAAGTCGCCTGATTTTGGTTGGCGTGGAATATGGATGGAGTGGATGGTAAGTTACTGAAAAAAACTGCTTGCCAAGTTCAGCAACCATCTCACGCGTGTAATTCTGGTAATCCCAGCCGATGAATAAAATTTTTCCCATGTTTAACTGTTTAGCTCGAGTGTGTTATCTAATCCTGAATATATGAATAGTAGAAAAAATGGAGTCATGGCAAGTGGTTCGGAATTTAGTGACAATAACAGCAAGACGGCCATTATCCACTTTGAACCACATATAATTTTTTGACGGCACATTCCCCACAAATACCATGCGGCCAATGGTATGCCCCATATATACATCAAACTGATAAGACCATTTGTGTTTCCTGTGTCTTTAGTCTGTGAACCGGTTAATTTACCTTGCCATGCTATTTGGCTTCGCATTTGCTTAAAGCGTTCAGTATTAGAGCCAATACCTATTAATGGGTTTTCATAGGCAATGGTTAGCCCGGCAATGACATCGGCTTGTCGGGCAAAGAATGAACCTTGATTTTCTCCACTGACCTTGTCTGATATATTGTCGGAGACTATTTTATATCCATATCCAAACCCAACCGCTGCGACAATCATTACAGCTATGACAGTAAAGATGTTTTTTGTTGTGTATAGTTTTTTGAACAATTCGTACAATAAAATAATGCTCAGAATGATATATCCAGTGGTGGAAACTGTCAGGATGATGGACAATATGGTTGCAAAAATCCATAGTTTTTCCTTGTACCTGTTGAGTTGAAGTATCAAGAAAATATTCAAGTAAATTTGGTAGATTCCCGGCTCCCAGAAGAAGCCGCATAATCGTTCTTTTACCCCTACGACGCCTCGGTAAAAGAGAAATCCGATGTGACTAACTTTACGTTTGTCGCCATAACTATCCGTAAATTCATAGATTGAGAATAAATCGGGGAAAAATGTGTAAAGAATTGCCGCAACAAGTCCTATGACAATCATTATTTTCATGATTGTCGTTATTTCAGATATTAGAACGTCGAGTCCTGCTAATCGATAATATGAATAGACAATCATCCCCGCTATGATATTTGACAATGCCGCCAAAGCCGCACTGTCAAATATGTTTAGGATTAAAACTTGCAGCGCAACCACGCATAGGAATGCCGCAAAAAAATACCATATTTGCCGAGGAATACATTTTAATGTTATTCCGCCTAATAGTTTGTAAATCCTTGCGCCGTATACGATGATTACAAACAGGCATATAGGATTGCGAATAAACAAATGGTTGCCACCGCTGAGCATCATCACGAGGAAAAGCAAAATGATGCCCGGCCAGTCACGACAAGTTGGCAGAACTTTAATGTTCATTACGTTGTGAAAGGATGCTTTTGATTTTCGAATTGTCCCCATATACGCATGGCGAATCATACGGGCGATCAGGGAACGCCCCATAGTCGAGCTGTATGTTGAGCCCGTTTTCTTTAATGAAAGATTCTACACGTTCGGCAAGGCTTATAGGTTGTCCCGAACAGCAATTTATAATCCCAGATATGTTTTCTTGCTCCACTACGGCTGCTATCTGCATGGATAGCTCATCAATGTCGATGAAGTCATACTTGTTTTTGCCCGAGGTGAAAGGGAAATGCGTCTTACCTTCAAGTGCAGCGGTACGCAACTTGGCAAAGATAGAATTGCTTTTCAAGTCGTCGCCCACTATATAATAAGCCCTAATCCACTGTAATACGCAATCATGAGATTTGGCTGACAGAATCATGCTTCGCCTTAAAGCATCCTTCGCAATACCATAAAATGAAATAGGATTGCAAGGCGTATTCTCATCGATGGCTCCTTCATAGTAGCCAACTTCATGCATCGTTCCCATCACGGCAAGGTGTTTCAACCCACTGTCGAGCAATGCGGTCAAAAATTTGTGATGGTTGGATAAGTCACCTATGTGTGTAGGAGAATTATGCACAAAACCATTGCGCCATGCCATGTGGAGGCAAACATCGGGTTTGCCTAATTCCCCATATAGGTTATCGTCATAAGTACCCGACAGAATGTCAAATTCTTTTAAGGTTGCTTTTTTGTCAACCTCGTTTAGATGAATGTCACAAGCTGTCACATCATGCCCTTTATCTAACAGTTGAAACACAACGTGCCGCCCGATATAGCCATTGGCTCCGGTAACTAAGATTTTCATACAATTTCTTATTTGATTATTCGTTGATAAAATTTCCGTCTTTATCGGTTTTCTCCCACTGCCCCGATTGTGGATTGTAGCGTTTCACTATGCGAGCTGGATTCCCAACTACTATGCAATAATCAGGAATATCTTTTTTTACGAAAGAATATGCACCTATTACGCAGTTCCGCCCTATTTTGCATCCCATTATACACACATTCCGTCCTATCCATGTCCCATTGCCAATCACTACTTTGTCTAATGGCACAACGGCTTGATTGCGGATCGGAACGCCAATGTTATCATACGTATGGGTGTTATCTGATATATAGGTGTTTTCTGCCATTAGTACTCCATCTTCAATAATAATGCTGCATAAGGCATAAATTTCTGAAAAACGCCCGATTTTTACACAATTACCTATAGATAGTTTCCCTTCTTTTGAAGTTGCCAACCATGTTTTATCACTTATCCATAGGTTGCTACCTAAAAAGATATTCTGTGGATTAAGTAATTGTGGGTTAAATAAGAAATTGTGCTTGCCAAAAGCCCCAAAAGCATAACTATTAGACAAAATAAAAAGTCTACACTTCAATTTTCTCCACAATTCGTGCGGAGGATTACTCTTAAAATAACCCATAACAAATTATGTATTAGCCAATAATAAAATTCCCGTCTTTATCGGTTTTTTCCCACTGCCCCGATTGTGGGTTGTAACGTTTCACTATCCGGGCGGGACTTCCAACTACAACGCAGTAATCGGGTATATCTTTATTCACCATTGAACCTGCGCCAATTACACAATGACGACCTATTTTACATCCCATTATGCACACATTCCGTCCTATCCATGTGTACTCTCCAATTTCTACAGGTCTCAATTTGTCCAATCCTTGTTTAATAATTGGTATATCTATATCAGAATAATGGTGCGTGTTGTCGGCAATGAAAACATTGTCGGCCAAACGGACACCTTTCTTAAGTACAACTGAAGAAACTGCTGTGATTTCAGACATACGCCCTATTTTCACATCATCTTCTATGACCAATCGTGGTTCTTTCTCATTGGACTGTTCTGATGGAACAGCAAATAGCCATGTAAAGTGTTCTATGCTACAATTTTTCCCGATATAAATATGCTCGGGGTTGAACACTCGTGGTGATACAACGACGCTGCCTTTACCAAACAACCCGAAAGAGTGCCCCCAAAACAAGCGGTAGAAAAAACTTCTTATATGGATTATTCCCGAATGGAATAGCTTAAATAATGTCATAACATTTTTTTATAATTTCCCCAAGGAATCAAAGCTGAATACAAGCTCTTAGTCGCATCATATTCTATGCCTCGTTACCGCTTGTTATACATCTTGTCGTAATATTTCATGTAATCGCCCGAAGTCACATTGTCGAGCCATTCTTGGTTATCAAGATACCAGCGCACTGTTCGCTCAATTCCCTCTTCAAATTGCAACGACGGCTCCCAGCCAAGTTCACGTTGGAGCTTGCGCGAGTCTATAGCATAACGCGCGTCATGACCGAGACGATCGGTGACGAATGTAATCAAGTCGTCATCGGCACCTTCGGGGCGACCAAGCTGACGATCAACAGTCTTAATTAATACTTTGATGATATCAATGTTCTTCCATTCATTGAACCCGCCGATATTATAGGTTTCGGCTATCTGTCCATTATGGAAAATCGTGTCAATAGCACGCGCATGGTCTTCAACATAAAGCCAGTCACGCACGTTCTCTCCTTTGCCATAAACTGGTAGCGGACGGCGGTTGCATATATTATTGATGAACAACGGTATCAACTTTTCGGGAAATTGATATGGTCCGTAGTTGTTCGAACAGTTGGTGACAATGGTGGGCATTCCGTAAGTGTCATGGAACGCCCTTACAAAGTGGTCACTCGATGCTTTCGATGCCGAATATGGGCTGTGAGGGTTATACTTGGTAGTTTCTAAGAAAAAATCACTTCCATAGGCACGGTGGTGCGTAGTCGAAGATGCGACTGTGGTAAATGGCGAGTCGATACCGTCGGGGGCGGTCACTTCCAATGCTCCATACACCTCATCAGTGGAAATATGGTAGAAGCGTTTCCCCTCAAATTTTTCAGGAAGTGATTCCCAATACAATTTTGCAGCCTGTAACAGCGATAGTGTACCCATCACATTAGTACGGGCAAATGTAAACGGATCTTTAATTGAGCGGTCGACATGACTTTCAGCAGCAAGGTGTATAATGCCATCGACATTGTATTGCTTAATTAGGGCAAGCATATTATCGAAGTCACAAATATCAGCACGGACGAAAGTGTAATTGCCGTTCTGTTCCACATCCTTGAGGTTGGCAAGGTTGCCAGCGTATGTAAGTTTGTCTACGTTTATAATGTGATAATTTGGGTACTTGTTTGCAAATAGGCGCACTACGTGCGAGCCGATAAATCCGGCACCACCGGTAATGATAATATTGCGTTTAAATGAATTCATAACTTTACGATTAATAAAGGGAAACATTGTAATCGAATAAATTGGTTGCATCTTTTAGTCGCGGGTGTTTCATGTCTTTTTCTGAAAGCAAAACATCACCTGCTGGCAGATGCCAGTCAATTCCAAGATCAGGATCATTCCAGGCTAAAGCACCTTCGGATTGCGGATTGTAGAAGTTGTCGCATTTATATTGGAAAACCGCTTCCTTGGTAAGCACTGAGAAGCCATGAGCAAAACCTCGGGGAATAAAAAATTGTCGGTGGTTATCTTCGGTAAGCTCAACAGCCACATGTTGCCCAAATGTGGGAGAACCACGACGAATGTCGACAGCAACATCTAATACGGCTCCTTTAATAACGCGCACCAACTTGGATTGGGCAAATGAAGGTCGCTGGAAATGCAACCCGCGCAATACACCGTATGATGACTTGCTCTCATTATCTTGGATGAAATTCACTTGACGAACTTTTTCGTCAAACTCACGCTGCATATACGACTCAAAGAAATAACCGCGAGAGTCACGGAAAATATGCGGCTCAATAATCACTACGCCATCTATAGCTGTTCTGATAACTTCCATATTAATATAAATTTTCCTTTCCTGTTTGTTCCATTTCTTCAATCACTTTCAGCAAATATTTCCCATATTGGTTTTTCAACATGGGACGAGCGATTTCTTCCATTCGCTCTTTAGTAATCCATCCCTTGCGATAAGCTATGCCTTCAAGACATGCGATCTTCAATCCTTGTCGTTTCTCTATCACCTCTACGAAAATCGACGCATCTGCAAGCGAATCATGAGTACCCGTGTCTAACCAAGCAAAGCCTCGCCCAAGTGTTTGCACTTTCAAGCTGCTGTGTTGCAGATATTCTTGATTGACAGTAGTGATTTCCAACTCTCCACGTGCCGAAGGTTTGATATGCTTTGCCACTTCCACAACATTGTTAGGATAGAAATACAAGCCTACTACGGCATAATTCGACTTTGGTTTAGTCGGTTTTTCCTCAATGGACAGGCAATTGCCATTGGTATCAAACTCTGCAACACCATATCGTTCGGGGTCGTTAACCCAATAGCCAAATACAGTTGCCTTATTGTAGCTTTCAGCATTCTCTACGGCTTCTTTCAATAGAGTGGAAAAACCTGTACCATGGAAAATATTATCACCTAGTACAAGGCACACAGATTCGTCACCGATGAATTCCTCTCCAATAATAAATGCTTGCGCCAGTCCATCTGGTGACGGTTGTTCGGCATATTCAAAATGCACGCCATAGTCGCTCCCATCACCCAACAGACGGCGAAACCCCGGCAAATCTTGTGGTGTAGATATGATTAATATTTCCCTAATCCCTGCCAACATCAATACCGAAATGGGATAATATACCATCGGCTTGTCATATATTGGCAACAACTGTTTGCTTACCCCTTTTGTAATGGGATAGAGCCGTGTGCCGGATCCTCCAGCCAATACGATTCCTTTCATATTTCTTATTTTCTCCTTATAAAAAAGGGTTAATTATATAGAGGGTTACTTGTTACTTCTTTAAATGCCTGAATATATATTTCTGGTAAATATTTGTCACCAATTTTGGCTTCTTGGGAAACGACCATGTCGGCAAACGCAATTTTTTTTGTAATAGGCATACAGCCAAACATATTGCATTTTCTCCACATTTCTTCTGCTATTTCAAACAATCCTTTTATCCTTGTTCTTGCAGCATGTCGCACAAATCTATATATCATATCTTCATAATCCTCTACAGATATGTCTATCCATTTTTCTTTTTCAACTCCCTTGTTTACCGCTGCATTTTTTATATCTTTTTCTAATCCATATAAAGAGAAATGCTCAGGAATTGAATCTCCCTTAAAGTTCATGCAAACACAAAGATCTCCAACTATTATCGAGAAGAATTCGTTCTTTTCATCGTATCTGCAATGAATGAATCCAGCGTGTGTTCGGCAAAAATCCTTGCACCGAACCATTCGATATGAGACTCCTGCTTCTTTAACTAGATTTGTAATATCTTCTTTGTTTTCTTTACACAATAAATACCTGTGTAGCAAACTTCTTAATTTTTCATTTAATTCCTGTCCAAATGAAAAACCTTGTTTTTCTTGTACGGATAAACGCCATGCTACAGAAATCCAAAAAAATAAAGGGATGTCAGCATCAATGTTTTTACAGTCCTTAAAAAACATACTATAAGGTGATTCTAAGAATTCTGCAAGCATCTTTTCACAGTTGGGACAGAAAACATAATCCTCTGAAACAGGATTGATGCTAATTTGCTGCAATCTTTCTTCTGTAAGGTCATCAAATGTTTCATCCCATTTAGTAGAGGATAATCCACGGGCATAAACTTCTGTTCTATATTTATCAAAAGTGAACATGAGTTCTTTATCCCTTTTGTAATCCCCACCGGAACTTACCATTACGGAAAGGAAACTTGGCAACTGATGCGAATTCTTCTTTGTCGCATCATCAGTTTTACATATTCTACATTTCATCATTGTTTTGGCGTAACAAACAAATGGATTATCGTACTTAATGACAATTTTAAAATATCCAAGAATAAAAATTGGATTTAATCTTTTGAATGAATAGAAGCACCAAATAAGCCTGTGAACGTACCAATCGTTAAATGTTTAGCGACCCAACGTCCATAGTGTTCTTTCTTCAGTTTTTTATCCTTTATCTCGGATTCACCCAGTTTTTTGATGCAGTCAAAGCCTGTCCTATTTCGAATCTCGGTATTGACCTTATCTATTCCATTCATTAAATGGAATACACCCTTTTCAAAAATACTCAAATCATCCATATTGATGTTTTTAAATTACTTCCTATTAATTTTTGTGTTCAGTCACTGATTGGTAATGTTCTATTATTACAATGTGGTATCTTTCTTTGTAACATAGCTTTCAAAGTTTCAAGCCCATGCAAATCTGTGCCTGAATATTCATACATCCCTGCCTTTTGCAATTTAAAAGCATTCTTTTGAACCTCTTTCCCATACAATCCATAGACTGAGAATAGGTTAAGTTGAAATTTTACGCCCATAGATTTTAATTGATCGTAATATTCTACATCCATGTAGAGATACCGTTCCGGATGGGCCAATACCGGGTGATAACCTTTGGTTTTTATGCGAAGTAAAATATTTTGCAATCCAATTGGAGGGCTAAAGTAGCTTGTTTCAACCAGTAGTAGCTTGCCGTTTTCTCCCAATGGCAGCATATCGTTCTGTTCCAATCGTTCCTCAAAGAGTTTATCTAGCATATTCTCGGAGGCAAGGTGTAATGTCATGTTGCCACTGTATGCAGATTGCAGCTCGTCAAAACGTTCTTGCAAGTGTTTGGTGGTATTTGGAATATCTTCCATAATATGCGGAGTTAGCCACACTTCCTTAATTCTCAACCGTTCGTATTCTGCAAGTATTTGCAGAGCTTCGTCTATGGTTTGCACCCCATCATCCACGCCAGGGAGTATATGGTTGTGCCAATCAACAAAGTCATGGAAATAGCGACTCGCCTCCAATGTCGTTTTTTTTCGGAAAAGCCACATAAACCGGTTCTATTTATTAATGAATGGTATATAAAAGTAGGGAAAACCTATGCGTAGGGGCATTAAATGGACCATAACCTCCTCGCGGCAACAGGTTTTCCCGATAAATATCACTTACTGCTATAATAGCTTTTGCTGCCATAACCGTACTTGTAGCCAAATTTATATCCATAACGGTATCCGTACCTATTACTTCCACCTTCTGTGCCGTTCAGTAGGAGAGCCATGTTCTTAAAGCGTTTTTCATCGTACATACGTTGCAGCTCTGGGAGCATATCTCGTTCAAGTAGTCCAGCACGTACCACGAAAATAGTGCGATCGGTTAGCTTCTCAATAATCTGCGTGTCTGCTACTATGTCAACTGGGGGACAATCGATAAAAATATAATCGTATAGTTCGCGCAATCTTGTTATCAAATCTTCAAATAATGAAGTCGCCAGCAGTTCAGTAGGGTTGGGCGGAATAGTCCCTACTGGAAACAAGAATAATCCAGGACAATCAGGATATTCTTTTATCAAGTTATTAAAATCATTTTCCCGTTTGCTCAAGTAGTCGCTCAAACCTTTGGATTGCATTCCTATATAACTTGATGCCGAGCCATGTCTTAGGTCACCATCAATAACTAACACTCGCTTGCCTTTCATAGCGAAAGTCGCTGCAATGTTCATCGTAATAAAGCTTTTTCCACTACCTGGGTTGAACGAAGTGAACAAGGTAACACTTGCTTTATCTTCTATTTTAGCATCGAGCATAAATTCTAAATTTGTACGTAATACGCGAAACGCCTCATTGATGATGTCCCTGTGTCCTTGCTTTATGATAATTGACTTGTTCGTATGGGTACTACCTTTTTTACCAGCATCTGTTTTTAACGGAATTTCACCAGCAAAAGGCATTGACAAATACTCAACATCCTTACGACCACGAACTTTATTATTTGTATTTTCACGGAAAAATATAATTGTGACAGGAAGTAATATTCCTATAATAAAAGCGGTTATGATTATTTTCTTTTTAATTGGCTCGGTAGGTTTCATACTTCCAGTCGGAGGAGTTATGACACGCGTGTTATAGGCGGTAAAAGCCTGCGACAATTCGTTTTCCTCGCGTTTTTGTAAAAGGAAAAGATAAAGAGCCTCCTTAACTTTCTGCTGCCGTTCTACAGACAGTAGATACTTGCCTTGTGACGGATTAGCCGCTATCCGCGCAGTGGTCTGTCGTTCGCTCTGCTGCAAGGATCGCATTTGAGTATTTAGCGTTGTGATATGATTGTCTATTGATGTGATTATGGCGTGACGCATATTCTCCAGCGATTGATCCATATCGGCTACCAATGGATTCCTTTCACTACTGTTTGCCACAAGGTCATTCCTGCGAAGTTGTGCCGTATTGTAATTAGCGATTTGCTGTTCAATGCCAGGGCTTTCGATGCCCGAGTTAGCCGGAAGTAACTGGTTCTTACTTGTGGAATTAGTGAGATAGTTACGGATATACCTCGCCATGGAAAGTTGTGTGTTCAATGCAAGAATTTGTGCATTGGTCTCGCTGCTCTGTGCCATATACATACTGGCCGCAGCCTGTACATCGGGCAGAAGATGTTCGCTCTTGTAAGAGGAAATGTTTTCGTCCACATTTCCTAATTCTTGCTCAATTACGCTAAGCCGGTCACTGATAAAAGCTGAGGTACTGACAGCAATTTGATTCTTATCCTTGATCCAGTTTTCATTATAAACGGCTATTATCGTATTAAGCACGTCCTCTGCACGCTGAATACACACATCTTTAAATGACAGATTTATGACAGTAGATTTCTCATCATTTAAAGTCACAGAAAGATTGGATCCATAATTTTCTGTGGTCTTTTGGTAACCCATACGTGATACATAAATGGGAGTAATATATGTGGATGAATCATTCACTGCAGTCACGACAAGATTGCCTATAGGGGTATCAACTGTGTCATTCAACATAGTTGTGATTGTTCCTTCTACATCTTTACCATCCCGTGAAAAATCCGCCAGAAGTATATGGCCGTCTTGACTGGGATTAATAGTAAAAGCAATACTCTCATTGTCTTTCAAGTCGTTAAAGTTCACCGTGTATGGACAATCACGCCCATACAAAACTTTCTTGTAAAAAATACCATCGGTGTGATAGTTGATGTCCAAGTGGAGTCGTTTCACCACATCAAGCATCACCGCAGGCGACTGTAATGACTGCATCTCATTATTCACGTTGGTATTGGTCTGGAAGAGGTCAAAATCTCCCATCAAATTTGCCGCATCACTCAATGAGTTTCCTTTGGAATCCTCCTTGATAAGGAGCGATGCGGATCGAGTATATACAGGCGGAGTAGTTAAGAGGTAGATAACGGCTATTCCAATAGTTATAACTAACGAAATAGTGAACCAATACCACCTGTTTAAACAGAGATAGAATAAATCTTGTATGCGGATAGAATCATCTGCTTGTTTAGGTTTTGACATATTGTTTTGAACAGCCACGATATTCTAAAATTAAATAGTTATGACTAATTGAAAATTAAGATGCCGATAGAAGTCAGCAATGATGCCAGCGAAATCCAGAACGAGGTGGAACGCACGTTGTTACCATTGACAGTTGATTGACGGGCTTTTACCGCATTGGGCTCCACATACACCACATCGTTCTGTTGCAGGTAGAAGGCCGGTGAAGTATATACATGATTACCCGATGTGAGATTCAAACCATATACTCGTTGCACATCCCCTTCCTGCCGTAGCACCATGACTTTTGAGCGATTACCGTATATGGTTAAGTCGCCCGCCATGCTAAGGGCATCCAGTACTGTCAGCCTGTCCCGGTCAATGCTGAAACGTCCAGGGTTGTTCACCTCACCTAGCACGGATATGCAGAGGTTGGCAAACTCCACGGTCACAACAGGGTCTTTTACCAAATTCTCCTTTATCAATTCATTTTTGATATATTCAGCGATTTCTTCTCGTTTCATCCCGGCAACATACAACTTACCAAGCACAGGAAAGTCTATCTCTCCATCTGCATCCACGGTATATGCAGAAACGCCTTGATTATTAGAGATTGTAATGCCATTCGTCCTTAATGACTGACCTAATTGTCTGGACACATAAGGCAGGTTGAATAAGTCTGTTAACTGTGGGTCGCGGCTATTCACAATGATGGAAATCTTGTCCTCCGGGCGAACAGTAATGGCTTTCACTTCCGGCAATTTAATTTCTGTTTCTCCGGGTTTCAAGTCTTGGAAATACACTACTTGTTTGGACGAACCGCAGGAACTTAATGCCGCTACGACGGTCAATAAAGTCAATAGTAAATAAATCGGTTTATATCTATTCATACTTCTATGGTTTTCTTAGTTTCTTTGTTTTTCTTGATGACATGATTGATGCCTAATTGCAGCAGAGACCACAAAACAATGTCGGTAATCAGTAATCCGGTCATTCCCATGTGGTTGGTCAATAGCCAGTTTAACACGATAAAAAACAGTGCTATGAACAAAATGGATACCATCACGGCACGGGGACGAAGCCCCGTTCGCAACAGTTTGTGATGAAAGTGATTCTTATCGGGCAAGAATGGGTTCTTCTTCTCTCGCAAACGGTGCATAACCACTCGTACCACATCAAACAAGGGTACTATCAAAGTAGAAAAAGCGAATATCATATTCGAATTTCCGGCTACTTCGGGGTTATCAGCACGACTTAGATGAATGACCAACAGGCTGATAATATAGCCCAAAATCAAGCTTCCCGTATCTCCCATAAACAGCTTGTGGGCTCGCTTGGCATTACCGAATACATTATAGAACCAGAAAGGCACAATTACGCCGAATGTGCAGAAAGCTAATAGCGCATACAGTTCATCGCCTTCCACCATACAAACCACCCCTAACACAATGAGTGAAATGCAACTCAACCCCGAAGCTAAGCCGTCAATACCATCTATTAAGTTAATGGCGTTGGTAATATAAACTACCACAAACAAAGTGAACGATACGCCCAAAGTCTTCGGTAACTCATCAATGCCAAACAGCCCCCCCAATGTATTGAACCATTCACCCGGCCATACAATCAATAAAGCAGCCAAAATTTGCACAAGAAATTTATACCGATATCCGATTCCTACCAAATCGTCAGCAACGCCAATTAAGAAAAGCATCATGCCGCCCACCGCAAAGAATAAAAACTCGTTGGCGGGCAGGTTTTCTATTGGATAGCCACAATATAAACGCATTCCGAGAATGAAGCACAAAACTATCAATATCACGGGGAAAAAGGAGATACCGCCCAAGCGGGGTACAGGAATTTGGTGTACCTTACGGCTATCAGGCATATCAAACAGCCGTTTCTTGTAGGATATTAACAGTATCTTGGGGACTATCATCATCCCAAGCAACAAGGATAACAAGAAACCACTCATTAAAAATAGATAATCCATATCAAGCATTCTTTTTAATTATTCATAGGCATAAAGGATTCTTTGGGTAGATTACGTAAAGCGAAAGTCACTTCGTCGTGCCATTTTTGATAGTCTGCAATGTTTGTATCTTTCCCTGCCAAGTAGATTCTCTCATTCCTTGAACGCTTCTGACATATTAGCTTCCTTAAAGCAGTATGTATCTCGTCTTGCATGATGCTTGCCGTCACAAAAGGAAAAGGAGAGAATGTAAGGCTCATGGGAAGAATCATTGCAGGTCCATAAATCCGACAAAGCCTGTAGGCCGATTCTCAAACGCAGTCCAATAACCATCAACAAGATACAAGTTGATATACCTGTCATTCTCCGCTTCTTGAAACAAAATGTCAGACAGACGATTTTTCAAAAGTTCGGTAAATTCAAGCAGACTGTTCATCTTCATACCAATTGAATATATTCAGCCTCCACTTCAACCGAGGCTGCCAACAATGAGGGTAACTCTACCAGTAATCGCTTCACCTTACTGCCGCGGGTCGTGACCAGCGTGCCTGTATAACCGTCCAGCTTCCCTCCGATGATGCGTATTTTGCGGTTTATCATTTCGGAGGTCACTTCATCCAAGGAGTAAAACTTGGGATTTTCACTGGATTCCACGGCGTAGATGAAGCGTTCCATTTCAGCGGTCGGCACGATGATGGGTGTGTGCTGTACACCGATTTTGTATCGGTATTGCAGTTTCGGGGTGCTCTCCACAATGAGGTCAAGGTGTTCCCTTGTGTCTTTCACAAAAAGCAAATCTGGCATGAAAGGCACTTCTTGGTCTACACGTTTGCCATTGACAACAACCAACCGATGCACCATGGGCGTAAAGTATGACACCTTCAAGTTCTCAAACAGCTTGTAGGCCGGCAACTTGGCATGTCTGCGCTTGAGATCGCGCATGGCAAACCATTGCAAACTTTCTTGTGCTGATTGCGCTTCGTCCATGGAATGAAAAAGTAATCAGTTGATTAAATGACACTTCTCTGACTCCTCCACGTATTTCATATCATCTGAAATACAAGAAGTTACAGTACCCTTACCAAAAAGTTCGGGATAATTCCCGTTCATTTTACATACTATCATTTCCTTTTTCGGTACTGCTTTAATCCGCATGTTTAACGTTGCGAAAACACTACTAATCATGGTACATCTCTTTGCAAGAGATATACGCAGGTGCAAAGGTATAAAAAATATCAAATAAAGCAGTAAGAATGAGCAAAAAAAGATTCATACGATGCCAATTTGATGTTTGGCAAAGTTTGCTTTTGCTTGACAGTTGTTGAGCAAATGAATATTGAGAACCTCGTTGCTCATTTGATATTCAATATATTAGCACTTCCGGCTTGTGTGCATACATCTCTTGCAAAGAGATGGTTAGATTTGCTCAACAATTCAAGGACTTTATCATCCCTTTACTTAATTAAGCCAATCCTCCGATTCCTAATCTACAAATTGGTTTCTGCTCCATTATACTTTGTTCTCTGAATAGCAGGAATGGCATGAGACCCATATACCTGTTTGCGATTCCGAAGTCGGTACATCTCTCTTTAAGAGATATACATCAAGGAAAGCATTACTGAATATCAGTTATTTATTGTTTGAAAACCCTATTATTACTCAACAAATCGCTTACATTTGCTAAGCGAAAACACCAAAAACAAGACTGTTCGGGCATTTTTTATTTGGCATATTATGTATTTCACAACATTTTTTGTACCTTTGCACCGCATAAGTCCATCTCTTAAAGAGAGATAGAGCAATTCGCTCAACAAGAAGCCGTTCATCATTTGCAATAATTTTCCCTTTTTCACGCAGTATTAGGCAGAATTTCAATTTGCGTTGTCTTGATTGCAGAAATCGCCACTTTATATACCAATCTTCACTGGTTTTTCGTTCAAGACAGGCAATAGCAGTCTGGCACATCCACCAAACATGAATTGCCTGTGAATGTGCTAAGACAAATGTCCTTAAAATCAGCTGTGCGAAAGATAGATAGGATAGCCCCGCCAGTCTAACCTATCATCAGTTTATTCTTTGTGTCGTCAAGCGTACACCGCACGAATGACCGCCAAGTTTGCATCATCAATCACCCGGTTGTCCAAGGAGTTCAAGTAGATGCGAGTGGTCTTTTCCGAATCGTGCCCCAAGGCTTGGCTGATGGACGAGGTGGGTACGTTCAACTGATAGGCTGTGCTGGCCCAACAATGCCTCGCCGTATAAATTGTCAGCGGGATAGGACAGTTTACCAACTTGCCTATCTTCTTCAGTTGGACGTTCATACGGTGCAGGGCGTTCAGGTATTGCCGCCTCAGGTCGCCACCATCCTCGCTGAGGATGGGCAACAGATAACGGGAGCCTTCTACGTGGTGGCGGTCCACAATCTCCTGCATCTGCTTTTCCCATTTGATTTCAAGTTTCTGACGGGTCTTCTGGCGGGAATACGTCAAGTAGCCGTTCTTCAGTTGGCCGGTTTCCAGCATGGCCAAGTCCACAAACGAGATGCCCCGCAGGTCGAAGCTCATCAGGTAGAGGTCGCGGGCAAACGCCATCTCGGTGTCCTTGCTCAAATCCAAATCCTTAATTTCTTTGACGGTTTGGATGGGAATAGCCCGTTTGGTGGTTTTATCCACACCGGTATAGACACTCTCAAAGGGATGCCGGTTTATGGTCAGTTTCTTTTTCACGGCCCGGTTGTAAATGGCTCGCAGGTTGCGGTTGTAGAACGAGGAGGTGTTTCGGCACAGCTTGCACTCTTCAAGGAGGTAATACTCGTATTCTTTGATCAGTTCTTCATCAATTTCGTCCAGACGGATGTCGCCTTGCTCCCCACGGAAACGTAGGAAGCTGTTCACGGACGAAGTGTAGGTTTCTGCCAAACGATGTTTCCCCATACGTTTCAGATGTTCTGACAGTTTATAAGAAAACACACGAAGGCATCAGCCGGCGGAACTCGGCTTCCTCTGGAGTCTCGGTGCAGGATGATGGGATGAGGTCCAGCAGCCCCAATAAACCGCTGATAAGCTCCCCGCTACCGCCTGAAGCCGGGCTGATGCCTTGCCGGAAAGATTGTGCCTGCCGTTCCTGCTCTTGAGTTGCTTCACGTATCTGCCCGTCGAGGGATTGCTGCTGTCCGTTCCTATGGCGAAGACCGACTGAACGAAGTTGGTGAGCCAATGATTGATGGTTGGTAATGCAGTGTTCCATCAAACTGACAATGCCATGTAAATAGTCTAAAAAATAATAAGAGGCAAGCCATCATAAACTTACCTCTTGTACACGACCTTGGCTCTTACTGAAACGGTGTATTCTCCCTCAACATCCAATTTCTATACACCACTCCCTGCTCTTTCTTATCATACAGCTCCATCCGCGAGACACCAAAGTTTTCGCGATTGGCATTATAGTTGTTGACTGCCATCCCTTCAATGTCATCCTCAGAGATACCATGCCTGCCGAACGTACCGATGAGATATTCCAGGGCAGCATCGTATAAGACACCGTACCGACATAACCATTTTGCTCTTGAGAGTATGGAACTGTGCCTATTTCCATCTTCATAACTGTCCGGATACTCTTTTCTCCATTTCCTGTCCACGTAGTTAATCAGTGTCTTGTCCTTCCATAACCTCTGAAAACCTGTAT
>PPYF01267620.1_pt1 | contig 24131 bp, 23 predicted proteins | sample 1559871 | NCBI WGS metagenome assembly PPYF01 (sample SAMN08240021, study PRJNA423297) | Human gut metagenome, whole genome shotgun sequencing project. | reverse complement strand
CCACCCCCTCCTCTTCAAAGACCTTCATCTTTATCGAATCCCTCTCCGGGGGCTTTCGTATGGGCCGAAGCCGGGGCGGTGCGTTTCTTCTTATTCCGGAAAAAAGAGAGTGGAACAGTTCAACTTGAAAAGTTGAAACGCGCAACGGCGAGCAAACCGGACCGTCCGCCGCAGCGCGGAGTGAAACTTGCTCTCAAAGAATGAAAAGGCGGGGACATGTCCCCGCCTTTTCATATGGCGTTGAAAAAAACATCAAGCATTTCCATAACGAAACCTCTTCAATAAGAAAAAGCGATTCGCCCCGACTCCGGCCCACAGGACGAACCAAGAGAAAGGATTCGATAAAGTCAAAAGTCTTTGAAGAGGAAAGGGGGAGGTTTGGAGGGGGGAAGGGGAAACTTTCTTCAGAAAGTTTCCCCTTCCCCCCTCCAATCTTCAACAATCACCAATCCGACCGCTATAACGAAACGCCGTGCTCGATGCAGGCGAAGGCGTTGTGGGCGTGGATGGATTCGTAGCTTTCGACTTCCACGCGGAAGCCGTCGATCTGGGGATGCTCGGCGAGGCGGCTGGCGACGTTGCGGACCACGTCCTCCACGAAGGTGGGACGCGAGAAGGCGTCTTCGGTCACGAACTTTTCGTCCTCGCGCTTGAGCAGGGAGTAGACCGGAGAGGAACCGGACGCCTCGGCGATCTCGATGAAATCCTCAATCCACGAAAACCCGCGCATACGGACGGCCATACGGACCTCGGCCCGCTGGCTGTGCGCGCCTTCGCGGCTGATCGCCTTCGAGCACGGGCACACCGTCATCACGGGCACCGTCACTTCAAGCAGGAACGCCGGTTTCCCTTCTTCGGGCAGCTCGCCGGTCAGCCTGCACGCGTAGGGCAGGATGCCGGGACAGGAGGTTGCGGGCGCGTTTTTCTGCACGAAATACGGAAAGCGGAACACGATGTGCGCCCGCCGGGCGTGCAGACGCTCCCGCACGTCCTCCAGAAGCCGCTTCATGGCCGCGTAGTCCAGCTCCTCGTTCCAGTTCCCCAGAGCCTGCACGAAGCGGCTCATGTGCGTGCCCTTGAATGCGGCGGGCAGGTCCACGCTGATGTCCACGTCCGCGACCGTGTGCTGGCTCCCCTGCGCGCGATCCCGCACCAGCAGAGGCAGCTTCAATCCTTTGACCCCGACCCGGTCGATGGGCAGGGCCACCGGAGCCGGACTGTTCTGTACGTCTTCCATGCTGTTCCTTTATCTTCCTGAATGCCTTGTCGTCGTCTGTTCCGGCGCGGCCCCTTCCCGGCACGGGACGGCCAGCGGCGGCAGAAGACATTCATACGGGCAAACGGCTCCACACGCAACGGAACTTCCGGTGCGCGGCCTCTCCGCCGGTCAAAAGTCTTGCGAGGATGAGAGGAGGGGTTCGGGGAGGGGAAGGAACCTTGCCGAGGAAAGGCTTCCCCCTTCCCCGAAAACGTAAGGCTAGGGCAAGTCCGCGCCCACGGCGGTGATGGAGAAGGTGCCGTGGGTGACGCCCCGGACGGCCCGGAGCTGATCGGCGAGCACGCGAAGTTCGCCCGCCTTTCCCTTGAGCACCAGAATTTCCAGACAATTGTGATGATCAAGATGCACATGGAGCGTGGCGACGATGAGGCCGTGCGCGTCGTGCTGGCGTTCCGTGAGCTTGCGGGACAGGTCCCGCACATGATGATCGTATATCAGCGTCAGGACGCCCGCCGCGTCCGCCGTCTCGGATTGCAGCGAATCCTGCACCAGTGCGTTGCGGATGATGTCGCGCAGGGCTTCGGAACGGCTCGGGCATCCCTGCCGTTCGCACAGCGCGTCGAATTTCTCCAGCAGATCGCCGTCCAGCGAAACGCCGAATCGGACCGTTTCACCCATTTTCAAACCCTCCGGGGCTATCTGTGAATCTCCCAAATCCGCACGGGGACCGGACGCTCCTGCGGATACAGGGCCTCGATGCGCCGTTCCCAGACGCAGCGGCCCACCCACCGGCGGTTGATCAGCATCGTGCGGAACGTATCGTATACGGTCCGGCCCGGCTCGGCCACCCAAGCCGCGCCGTCGTCCGCGAGCGCATACTCCAGAAAATCCAGTACGGGAGCGGCGAAACGCTGCTCGTACATGATGTCTCCGCCCCAGATGAACCGCAGGCTGCGGCGTTTCACCGCCGGTTTGCGCCAGTCCATGACCGTCCACAGGGGTTGGGGAACGCGGTTGTGGACGGCGTTGAGCCGCGCGAAATGCAGGGCGTCCGGCTCGTAGTCCATGCCGATGACGTTTGCGCCGAGCCACTGCCCGATCAGCGCCGTGAGGCCGATCCCGCAACCGAGGTCAAGGCAGGGCTGCCCGCGCAGGCGTTGCCGCTGTTCGTACAGCCACTCGCCGAGCACGAGGCTGGAGGGCCAGAGCTCCGTCCAGTAGGGCAGGCGCTCGTCCTCCGTAAACTCGGTCATGGCGTCCCAAAGGGCTTCCATGTCCGCGGCGCGTTCGAGCGTCCAGTCGCGTCCGCAGACGTTCACCGTCACAAAAGGCTTCCAGCCGCCCTCGGAAGGGGGCGTTTCCTGAGATGCGTTCACCGTTTCCGTCCCTGTCGCGCCGGGCGGTCCGCCCGCGCAGTCGTGAGTCATACGCATGACCTATACAGGCGGCGAGGGAAAGGGTCAACGAACCGGCTTTCCCGGATTGTTGACCGAAGCGGGGGCCTTGGGTATGATAATCAACTTTTTCATGGTGATAAAGGAGAAACGTCCATGCTGGTTGAAATCGGCTGCCTCGTGCTCGGGGTTCCCGTGGGTTTTCTGCTCCGCAGGAAGCCGCTTGTCGTCAAACTGACGGATCAGGTGCTCACCTGGTCCGTCCGCATCCTCCTCCTGCTGCTCGGCCTCGCGCTCGGCGCCGACGACCGCCTCATGTCGCAGATGGACACCATCGGTGCGCGCGGCGTCTTCATCAGCCTGTGCTGCGTCCTTGGAAGCCTCATCGGCGCCCGCCTGCTGGAACCCGTCATGAACCGGCACGTGGGCAAGTATATGCCGCGCGACAAGGACGGAGAGGCGAGACCGTGAAGGAATCGCTCATCGTCCTGCTCTTTTTCGGCGCGGGCGTCCTCGCCGGGGTACTGGGGGATTTTCCCGCCGCGTTCGTGGAGATCGTGCACGAGGCCAGCAATTACGCCGTCTACGCCATGCTCGCCGCCGTGGGCATGACGCTCGGCTTCGACGTCCGGGCATGGCGCATTCTGCGCGACCTCAAGGGCTGGGTGGCGCTCGTGCCCCTGATGATCGCCGTGGGGACGTTCCTCGGCGGAACCGCCGCGTGGGCCGTGCTGGACATGAGCTTCCGCGACGTGATGGCGGTATCCGCCGGATTCGGCTATTACAGCCTCTCCAGCATGCTCATCAACCAGCTCGCGGACGTCAGCCTCGGCTCGATGGCGCTCATCGCCAACATGGTGCGCGAACTGGTGACCCTGCTGTTCGCGCCGCTCATCGCCCGCGTCTTCGGCGGGCTCGGGCCGCTCTCCGCCGCCGGGGCCGCCAGCGACACCTGCCTGCCCGCGATCATCCGCACCTCCGGCGAACGCAACACCATCCTCGGCATCTTTTCGGGCATGGTCCTGACCGTTGCCGTCCCGTTCTTCGTGACCGGCATTTTCGCATGGATGTAGCACCGTTGGACAAAAAGGAAAATCAGGCCGTTGACGCCCCGGCGCATGGCGGCTACCCTTTGCCGGGCCACAAGCCCGTTCCGTCACCTTCTACCAACCAGAGGCCGTCATGCCCATAGCCGTCCCGTTCCGTCCGCTGTTCGCCCTGCTCTTCGCCGTCCTGCTCGCCCTGCCCGCTCAGGCCGAGGAAAAAAAGGAAGGAGCCCTTCCCCCCGACGTGGAAACGGCCCTTTCCACCCTGCTCGCGGACGCGCCGCAGGGCAAGCCCGATCCCGGCGCGTCCACGCTGGATACGCTGCTGCGCTTCGTCGTCACCAACACCAAGCCCGCCAAAAGCGTCCGCCCCGAATCCCGCCCGCAGGGGTCCGGCGCCTACCTCAAGGACACGCTCAACGTGCCGCTCCGCAAGCTGGTGGCCTACATGCTCGATCCGTCCGTGCCCGGCGAGGCCATCTACCCTTCCGCCGTGCGCCGCAACGCGTGGCTGCCCGGCAGCCCGCTCCTGAAGAACGCCTCCGACCTCATCGACGCGACGTTCCCGCCCGCCGCGCCCCTCGTGACGCGCGGCCTCGAATATGAGGAGACCACGCCCGACACGTCGAGCGGCTGCTACTATTCCTACAAGCTGAACCGGCTCTTCGTGCTTACGGCCTACGAAGGCCGCACGGCGTTCCTGTCCGTCTCCATCATGCCCCTCCAGTCGTCCGTGGGCCTGCGCGGCGCCATCGTGGGCGACGACAAGGACTGGACCTACGTGTACACGCCGGAAAAGGGAACCAACCTCGCCATGCTCGGCTGGGCCGAAACCTATCTGTACGGTTCCGCCAGCGTGTCCATCTTCATGGAGAGTGCGCCCGGCGGCAACAAGGTGGACATGTATTTCTTCAAGTGGGCCAAGGCGGGCTGGAAGGGGTCCAACGTGGTGAAGACCTCCCACATCACGGCGGGGCTGAAACGTTTCACGTCCGGCCTGCGGCAGGTCATGGAATCGCCGAAGCTGCCTCCGGTGAAGGCCATCGCCGCCAAGGCCTCCGAACTCAAGAGTCTGAGCGAAGCCGATCTCCGCGCCAGGCTCAACGGCTTCGGGAGCCATCTCGCCAAGCAGAACGCCGATCCGCTGGACGGAAAGGCCTTCCGGGCCGTGCTCGACAACGGCGCGTATCCGGCCACCCTCAAACGTGAGGACGCCATCGCGGAACTGATGAAGCTCTACATGCGGCAACAGATGGGCACCCTGCCCGCCGCCGTCGCGCAGCAGTAAGCTGAAAAACGAAGGGGAACCTTTCTCTGGGAAGGGTTCCCCTTCGTCTCTTTCGAACCCTTTCCCTGCTCTCCGAAGCCGTCCGGTGGGACGGATGCCCGCGTCCCGTTGACGGGAAACGGGCGGCGAATCCGGCCCGGCGGTGAAGGCCCGAGGGGACTCCCTCCGATCCGGAGCGGAACCCCGTCCGAGGAGCGGCGGGCCGGTCCTTTTGAGGAAGGACGGCGGGAGCGGCAAGACACAGGAGGATGCCGGAAGGAAGGCGCGGCTTCCGGGTCGTTTCCATCGCGCCGGACAAGGAGGATTTCATGGCCTTTTCATCCGCAATCGAAGCCTGCCGGGTCCCGGACGAGCTTCTGGCCGGAGCCTACGAAGGCACGTCGGCCCTGCACCGGAGCTGGATCAAGACCACGTTGGCGCTGGCGGAGGCCGTCTTCCCGGCCCTGCCGTCCCGCTCGGCGGTGAGCATCGAAAACCGGGCCGCCGGGTTCGGTTCCGTGCGTACGGAAACCGCCGCGCCGTGGACCGTACTGCTCATCGGCGCGGGCTATGCGTCCGCCGTACGGCTGGCGGCGGCGATCATGCCCGCGCGGCTGGCGGGCGTGGAACCCATCATCGCCGTCTGGACGGGCAAGCCCGAGGCCGCGCCGTCCGCACTGTTCGCGGCGTTGGAACTGACCGGCGTGGAACAGGTCTTCGCCATGCCCGATCCCGCCCCGCTGCTCGGGGAACTGCCGGGACAAGGCCGCGTGCTGGCCTTCGGCGCGGCGGACGTGCCCCCGCTTCCCTGTCCCTGCTGGCGGGACCGCGCCCCCCGCATCGCCGCCGACGCCCTGCCCGACGAAGCGCTCGTCCGCTGGGCCCATCCCGACGCCCTGCCCGACACGGACGGCGCGGATGTCGCATACGCCGGACAAATCGTCATCGGGGACGCCGGGGAGCCGCTCGTCCTCGGTCCGGGGCTGGAAGGCTGCTGGCTGCACGCGGAGCTGACGCCCGCCTTTTTCATGAACACGCGGCTGGAACTGTCCGTCGCGGACGCCGACTGACGCCTCGCGGCGAGCCGTCGGACGCAGCGCCGGAAGCCCCGCCGTAATGCGGCGGGCGGTACGTCCCCCGCCTTTCACGTGTTCCGGCAAGGTGCCGGACACGGGGGCCGCCGTCCGGTTGACCGGCAAGAGGACAAGGCGGTAAACCATTCGGATGAAAAGGGGGACGGTTGCGGCACCCCTTCGGGAGCCGCCGCCCCACCAGTCACCACGCGAAGGGACGCGTTCCTTCGGGACGCGCCTTCTCCAGAAAGGAGTCCTCATGACACAGGCTGTGCGCAACATCGGCGTCATCGCGCATATCGACGCGGGGAAAACCACGCTTTCGGAGCGGATGTTGTTCTACACCCGCAAAATCCACCGCATGGGCGAAGTCCACGACGGCACGGCCACCATGGACTATCTGCCCGAGGAACAGGAACGCGGCATCACCATCACCTCGGCCTGCACCACCTGCGAATGGAACGGGACCACCGTCAACATCATCGACACGCCCGGGCATGTGGACTTCACCATCGAGGTGGAACGCTCGCTCCGGGTGCTCGACGGCGCAGTGGGCGTCTTCTGCGCCGTGGGCGGCGTGGAGCCGCAGTCCGAAACCGTCTGGCGGCAGTCGGAACACTTCGGCGTGCCCAAGCTGGCCTTCGTCAACAAGATGGATCGCATCGGTGCGGATTTCGCCGCCGTGCTCCAGTCCATGCGGACGCGGCTCGGCGCGAATCCCCTGCCCATCGCCGTCCCCGTGGGCGCCGCCGAGGATTTCCGGGGCGTCATCGATCTCGTGACCCAAGAGCGGCTCGATTTCGACGAGGCCGATCAGGGCCGGACGTGGACCCGTTCGCCGCTCGATCCCGCGGAGGCGGAGCTCGCCGCGCCGTGGCGCGAGCAGATGCTGGAACGCCTTGCCGAAAACGACGACACCTTTCTCGATCTCTATCTCGGCGGCGAGTACGCGGAAGCGGACATCCGTGCCGCCATCCGGCGCGCCACGCTGGCCCGCCGCGTGACCCCGGTGCTCTGCGGCTCGGCGCTCAAAAACACCGGCGTGCAGCCGCTTCTCGACGCGGTGGTCGCCTACCTGCCCGCGCCGTCCGATCTGCCGCCCGTCACGGGGCACAACCCCGAAGACGGCACCGACGCCCCCATCCCCTGCGATCCCGCTCTGCCCTTCACCGGGCTGGTCTTCAAGGTCATGATGGACGGCGGCCGCAAGCTGGCCCTCGTCCGGGTCTACGCCGGGACGCTGCGGGAAGGCGATCCCTGCCGCAACGTCACCCGCAGGACCGACGAACGGATTTCCCGCCTGTACCGGCTGCACGCCGACCGCCGCGAGCAGGTGGACGCCGCCGTGGCCGGGGACATCGTGGCGGTCATCGGCCTGCGCTCGGCGCGCACCGGCGATACCGTGGCCGCGCCCGGCTCCGGGCTGCTGCTCGAATCCATCGACGCCTATCAGCCGGTCATCTCGCTGGCCATCGAGCCGCGCAACGCCGACGAGAGCAAAACGCTCGACGAGGCGCTGGAACGTTTCTCGCTTGAGGACCCCACCCTCACCGTGTCCATCGACGAGGGGTCGGGACACCGCATCGTATCCGGCATGGGCGAACTGCACCTCGACGTCGTACTGGAGCGCATCCGCCGCGAATACGGCATCAGCCCGCGCGTGGGCCAGCCGCAGGTCATCCGCCGCGAAACGCCCAAGCGCGCGGCATCCGCCACGGGCACGTTCGACCGCGAACTCGGCAAGGAAACCCATATCGGGGAAGTCACGCTCACCATCGCCCCGCGCGGACGCGGCGAAGGGAACCGAATACGCTTCAGCGTCGATACCACTCCGCTGCCCGCCGCCTTCGTCGATGCGGCCCGGCAGGGCGTGGAAAACGCGCTCCTGTCCGATCCCGCGACCGGCTATCCCATTCAGGACGCCGACGTGGACATCACCGCCATGCCCCGGCGCGACGGCTCCACGGCGGCGGGCTACCACATGGCGGCGGGCATCGCCCTGCGCTCGGCCCTCGAAGCCGCGCGGATCACTCCGCTGGAACCGCTGATGTTCGTGGAAATCTCCTCGCCCGAGGCGAACCTCGGCTCCGCCATCAGCCTGTTCGGCACGCGCGGGGGCAAGGTGGAAAACATCCTCGACCACGCGGGCCTCAAGCTCGTGCAGGGCCTCGCGCCCCTCAGCAGGCTCTTCGGCTTCTCCACGGACCTCCGCTCCGCCACGCAGGGCCGGGCGGGACTCATGATGCGCTTCGAACGCTTCGACGTCGTCTGATGGCGACGACACGAAGACCCGACGGCTCGGAGGGCGATCCTTCCGGGCCGTTTCCGTTTCTTGCGGACGGGAAAACGCCGATCCGGCCACGCACCGGGAGAATCCGGATTTTCCGCCCGGAGAGACGCGTGGGGAACCGGCCAAAAGTTCTGTTGTCGGGAAGGAACAGCTTGTGACGCCCCGGAATCATCCTTTAACGAATTATCTATACACGTTATTCAATTCCTCGGGCAACGAGTCGATCAGGTCCGTCACCCTGACGTCCAGCGCATGAGCGAGCGCGTACAGGGTGGACAGCGTGGGCTCCTGCGTTCCGGCTTCCAGATACTGGACGCAACGGAGGGAACGCCCGGATTTCACGGCCAGCCCGGCTTGGGATAGCCCGCGTAACCTGCGCTTTTCTCTCAGCATGTCTCCAAACGGTTTCGCAAAGGTTGTCTTGTCCATAATCGGGGAACATACCTGTGAAAACGGCCCTTGTGTTACGCAGTATAATGCGCTATACGGACTTTATGAAAAAAAGACGCCCGACGGTTGATGCTGAGCAACAGTGGATCGAGACGGGCAAGGCTTTTCTGGCCCTTTTCATAGCGGAGCCCGATTTTGCGCAAAAAGCGGTGGAGATCGCCCATCGATCGCCCCGCCTCAATCGAAAGCATGCCACTATCATTCGGGAGTTGCAGCTAGTATCTGACCTTATGGTCACAATAAAGCGGCGTATCGAAGAGATCGACAAGAGGCTCACGCACTGACGTTTCGGATATAAAAAAAGCCTCCCGGCGAACCGGGAGGCTTTTCTCATATTCAAACGTCTGGAAACGGGAGGCGAACCTCCCTCGGAATCAACTGTCGTAGAACGAGCGCAGGACCTGGCTCCGCACGGGATGGCGGAGCTTGCGCAGAGCCTTGGCTTCGATCTGGCGGATGCGTTCGCGGGTGACGTTGAACAGCTTACCCACTTCCTCAAGGGTGTGGTCGGACTTTTCACCGATGCCGAAGCGCTTGCGGAGCACCTGCTCCTCACGCGGGGTGAGGTCGGCCAGCACGGACGCGATCTGCTCGGAGAGCTTGGTGTTCACCACCTCTTCGGCGGGCGCGACGGCCTTCTTGTCCTCGATGAAGTCCCCGAGACTCGAATCTTCCTCGTCACCGATGGGGGTTTCGAGGGAGATGGGTTCCTTGGCGATCTTGAGCACCTTCTTCACCTTGTCCACAGGGTATTCCATGCGGTCCGCGATTTCCTCGGGGGTCGGGTCGCGCCCGAGTTCCTGCACGAGGTAGCGGGAGGTGCGGATGAGCTTGTTGATCGTTTCGATCATGTGCACGGGGATACGGATCGTGCGGGCCTGATCCGCGATGGCGCGGGTGATGGCCTGCCGAATCCACCATGTGGCGTAGGTCGAGAACTTGTAGCCGCGCTGGTATTCGAACTTGTCCACGGCCTTCATCAGGCCGATGTTGCCTTCCTGAATCAGATCAAGGAACTGGAGGCCGCGGTTGGTGTACTTCTTGGCGATGCTGACCACAAGGCGCAGATTGGATCGGATGAGCTCCTGCTTGGCGCGCATGGCGGCGTTGTTGCCGCGCTTGATGCGCCAGAGCACTTCTTCGAGATCGGTCACGTTGTGGCAGCATTTCTCCTGAAGGCGCTGGAGGATTTCGATCTTCCCGAGGATCATTTCCTTGTAGGAGAACAGCTCGTCCACGCTCATGCTCAGTTCCTTGGCCGCGGCCACGGGGCTGATGTCGCGAGCGTCCAGCTTGCTGAACAGGTCCTTGATCTCTTCCTGATTCTTGCCGGTGGAAAGCAGGTAGGCCGACAGGTCGCGCTGACAGTTGCGCATCTGGCGGACGTAGTCCTCCACCGTCTCGATGATCCGGTCGATGAGCGTCTTTTCCAGCTTGATGTCGCGCAGACGCGTGACGATCTCTTCCTTGAACGCCATGATTTCCTTCTGGATGGCGGTAACGCGGCGCTCCAGCGTGCAGCACTCGTCCAGCTTGGCGTAGATTTTACGTTTTTTCTTGAAGGTCTGACGGATTTCCTCCAGCAGCAGGATGACGCGGGTGCGCTGATTCATCTCGTCTTCGGTGGGATCGTCTTCCTCAATGGTCTTGACCACATCCTTGAGCTTGATGCGGTTGAGCTTGAGGTCTTCGCCCACGTTGATGAGTTCTTCAACGGCGACCGGGACTTCCACGAGCGCGTACAGAACGTCCTGTTCGCCCTGCTCGATCTTCTTGGCGATGGTTACCTCACCGTCACGATCAAGCAGCGGCACCGCTCCCATTTCGCGCAGGTACATGCGGACGGGGTCCGTGCTGCGGGAAGAGAAGTCGGCGGCGTCTTCGCTGTCCACCAGTTCCAGGCGTTCCTCGGGCTGATCGCCGTCGGTTTCCGCCGAGGTGACGGGGATTTTCTTGCCGTCCTTTTCCAAGTCCACAATGGCGATCTCGAGCTGATCGAAAATCCCGATGATTTCCTCGAACTGCTCGGGCGTATTCATTTCCAGCGGAACGGCCTTGTTCACTTCCTCGAAGGTGAGGAAGCCCATCTCCTTGCCTTTGGCGATGAGGCTCTTGATCTGCTGGATATCTTTAATGTTGTTCCCCATGAGTCCTCTCCAACGTTTCCTGAAGGGCGCGCAAATATTCCAAATCGGCCTCAAAATTGCCTGCGCCGGCTCCCTGACGCAACGCGGCCGAAACCGAGGCCGATTGCGCGGTCAAATGCAACGTATCAAGCATGGTGCGGATTGCGCCGAATTCTCCCTCTTCGTTGTCGAGAGGGGGCACGTCCCCGGTGCGACACCGGATCCAGAAACGCTTTTCCCTGGGGTCAAGATGCTGCACCACTTCATCCGCAGGGGTGTCTTCAAGTTTTTGCCACAGTTCCCGCGCCCACGAGGCGCTCAGAACCAGATGAGCCCCGATGTCCCGAAGGCGGGGCAGAGAGGAGGGATACCGGACCGCGAAGGTCATGATCTCCCTGTCTCTGGGATTCGTCCGTACGGGCGGCGGCGTGCCGTCCGCGTTTCGCGGAAGCGACCGGGCGTTGCGGCTCTCGACGACCCGCTCGCGCAATTCGCTTTCCGCCAGCCCCAGACCGGTGCTCAACATGGACGCGAAGCGGCTGACGAGTTCCGGCAGTTCCACCTGCCTGAGGAATTCGCGCGCCCAGTCCACGGCTTCCCGCGGGGCCATGTCGCGCAGCGCCTGCACGCAGAAGGCCATTCCCTCCGGCGCATTGCCGCGCAAATGTTCAAAAATGTCCGTTCCCTGCGTCCGCAACAGGCTGTCGATGTCCTCGCCTTCCGGAAAGAGGATGACCTTGCAGGACAGCCCCCGCGTCAACAGCATCTCGCATGCCCGCAGGGCCGCCTTGCGTCCGGGCTTGTCGCCGTCGAACAAGAGTTCCACATGCGACGTGAACCCCGAAATCCGCTTGACCTGCTCCGGGGTGAACGCCGTCCCGAGCACGCCCACCGCGCTCGTGTACCCGAACTGATGCAGCGTCACCACGTCCATGTAACCTTCCGTCAACATGGCGGGCTTCCCCGTGGCGATGGCGCGCCGGGCCTGCTGGAGGCCGTACAGGTGCTCGCCCTTCTTGTACAACAGGGAATCGCTGCTGTTGATGTACTTGGCCTCGTCCTCGTCGGCGATGATGCGCCCGCCGAAGGCGATCACGTTCCCCGAAAGGCTGCGGATGGGGAACATCAACCGCCCGCGGAAGCGGTCGTACGCTCTGCCCCGCTCGCTCTTGCCGAGCAGCGCGGCCTCGACGCCCATGCTCTCGCTGAACCCGGCCCGGCGCAGCACCTCGGCCAGCGACTGCCAGTCGCGGCGGCTCCAGCCGAGCCCGAAGGTCTTGGCGACCTCTTCGGAAATCCCCCGCCGGGCCATGTAGTCCCGGCATTCCCTGCCGTCCGCGCCGACAAGGTTGTCCGTGAAATGCGCCGCCGCGATTTCATGGATTTTGAGCAGTTGCCGCCGTTTGGACATGGTCTGCCCGGCGGGCTGGCCGTCGTATTTCTGCGGCCCGCGCTCCAGCGTGACCCCGGCCTCTTCGGCGAGCTGCTCCAGCGTCTCCCGGAAGTCCAGCCCGTTGATCTGTCCGTAGAAGTCGAACAGGTCCCCGGACGCCTGACAGCCGAAACAATAAAAGAAACCTTCTTCCTCGTTGATGGAAAACGACGGTTTGGTTTCCTGATGAAAAGGGCACGGGGCCACCCAGCGGGGGCCGTTGCGTTTCAGGTCCACATAGCGCCGGGCGATGTCCACGATGTTCAGGCGTGCCTTGATTTCCTGAATCGCTCTTGCGTTCCGTCCCATACGCTCCCGTACGCCTCCGGCGGCAAGGGCCGCCGCGTTGCCTTGATGCCGTAAAACGCGCCGAACGGTACGGCCAACCGTCGGGGCAATCCTCTTGAACCGCTTTGGGAACGTTTTCCCTCGTCCCGTAACCGAACCTCCGTCGAGGCCGCCGTACACGCTCCCGATTGTCCGCGGTCCTCCACATATAAGTCGGGAATATCCGCAGTCAAACCCTTTCCCTCATTTTACAAATCATGAGGAGAGCGGGAACGGCGACCGGGGAGGACGAAAAGGCGCACCCCTTCCCTTTCCCGAAACCTTCGGCAAGACTTCTCCGCCTCTTCCGGTCTTTCAGTTACTTAAAAGTAACCACGGTCACGCCGTCGCCGCCCTGATCCTCGGGAGCCAAGGCGAACGAGGCGATGCCGGGGAACGTCTTGAGGAAGGCGTGCACTTCCTTACGCAGCGCGCCCGTGCCGCGCCCGTGCACGATCTCCACCCCCTCCCGCCCGGACAGCAAGGCCCGGTCGAGGTATTGCGACAACTCGCCGATGGCCTGATCCGCCCGCTTGCCCCGCAGGTCGAGCCGCAGCAGGGACAATTCGGGATCGCTCCCGGCGGTGGTCCGCACCAGCACGCCGGACTTCGGCTTCACGGGCTGCTGCGGCGCGTCGGCGGGACCGAGCAACGCGGCATCGGCCCACAGGGTGACGCCGTTCATGTCCAGCTTGACCCGGCTCTGGCGGACGTCCACTTCGCGGACCACGGCCTTCTTGTTCCACGGACGGTGCATCACATGCTGGCCCGGCTTGAGCTCCTCAATGCGGAACGCCGGAGCCGCGGCTTCCTCCTGTTCGGGAGAAACGTTCAGTTCGGCGCGCACTTTGGAAAGTTCCTTGAGCGCCTGCTTGTGCCCGGCCTTGCCGTCCTGCCAATCCTTCATGACCTTGGCGGACAGCTCGCGCACTTCCTTGGCGAGCCGTTCGCGTTCGCGCTCGAAGCGTTCCTGCACGGCCTTGCGCTTTTCGCGGGTGCGCTGCTGCTCGGCCTTGAGCGCGTCCAGCTCGTTCTCGCGCCTGGCGGCCAGCGCGTTGAGGCGGTCCATCACCGCCGTCATATCCTGACCGTCCAGTAACAAATACTGCTCGGCCCGGCGCAATACCGATTCGGGCAACCCGTGCTCACGGGCCACGTCCAGCGCCTGACTCGCGCCGACCTGATCATAGGCCAGCCGGAACAGGGGCCGCTTGGTGGACGGATCGAACAGCACGGACGCCGCGCGCACGCCCTCGCGGGTGAGCGCGTAGGTCTTCAGAGCCGGGAAGTGGGTCGCCGCGACGACGTGCGCCCCGCGTTCGAGCAGGCCGTCGAGCACGGCCTGAGCCAGCGCCGCGCCCTGAGCGGGATCGGTGCCCGCCCCGAACTCGTCGAGCAGGATGAGCGTGTGTCCGTCCGTGGCGTCCCAGGCGTTGCCGAGGTGCCGTATCTGCGCCGTGAAGGTGGAAAGATGGTCGTCGAGGCTCTGCTCGTCGCCGATGAAGGCGTGGATGGAGGTCCACCACGGGATGACCGAGCCCTTGGCGGCGGGAACGGGCAGCCCGGCCAGCGTCATGACCGCAAGCAGGCCGAGCGTCTTGAGGCACACGGTCTTGCCGCCCGCGTTGCCGCCGCTGATGACCAGCGCGCGATCCGAAGGCCGGAAGAGGAGGTCCACCGGATGCGGACCGCCCTGCCTGCGGATTTGCGGATCAAGGGCGAGAAGCGGGTGCCGCGCGCCGAGCAGGGACAGGGGCGCGTTTTCGCCGTCCGGGCTGATCGTGGCGCAGGCGCCGTCGAAGGAGGCCGCCAGCCCGCACTTGGCGAGCTCCACGTCCAGCCTGACCAGCAAATCCCACGCCGAGCGGATGAACGGCAGCTCGTTCCGCACGATGTCCGTAAGGTAGCGCAGCACCTTGCGTTCCTCGTCGCGCTCCTCGCGTTTGAGCTCCTGCAGGCGGTTGTTCTGTTCCACGAGGAACAGGGGCTCGAAATAGCAGGTCTCCCCGGTGTTCGAATAGTCGTGGATGATGCCCTGAATGCGGCCCTTGAAATTCGACTTGAGCGGCAGGACGTACCGGTCCGAGGCCAGCGTCATGTAGTCGTCCTGCAGATACTGGGCGATGTTGTACTGGACCGCGAAATCCTTGACCTTGCGGAGGCACATGAGGTGCAGGCGGCGCAGTTCGCCGCGCACGAGCATGAGTTCGGGGGAGCTTTCGTCCTTGATCAGCCCGTCGTCGCCGAGGCAGCGGGACAGAGCCGAAAGGGTCATCTCCGGCAGGGGCATGGAGGCCACGAGATCGCGCAGGGCGGGCCACATCGCGCCGTTCTCGTTGACGGACTGGACGGCCCTGCGGCCCTGAAGCAGGGTTTCGCGCAGCGCCCACAGCGCGTCGGCGTCGAGGGGCGCGGACGAGACGGAGACGGCGGCCTTTTCCAGATGCGGGAAAAGCCCTTCCAAGTCCGGAAAGTCCGCCAGCCGGAACCCGCTGTGCGCGGACCAGGTGCGGACTTCGTCGAAAAGGGTATGCGCGGCGTTGACGGCGTCCGCGTCGCCCAACGGGAGAAGACCGAGGCTGACCCTGCGGCCCGCCTCGGATACACACGATCCGGCAAGATGCTCGAGCACCTTGCCGAACTCAAGAGCCTTAAGTGTACGGCTATCCATGCAAACTCACTTCCTCCGGCGCGGCGTCCCGCGCGGGGGCTAGCTCAGGCGGGCTTTGACCGCGGAGCTGACGGCCTTACCGTCCACGCGGCCCTTGTAGTCGCCCATGACGGACTGGATGACCTTGCCCATGCCGGACATGTTGGTCACGCCGAGCGCGGCTATGGCGGCGTCGACGGCGGCTGCCAGCTCTTCTTGGGAGAGCGGTTCGGGAAGGTATTCTTTCAGGATGGCGAGTTCGGCGGCTTCCTTGTCCGCGAGATCGACGCGGTTGGCGGCCGTGAACTGTTCGATGGAGTCCTGGCGCTGCTTGGCCTGCTTCTGGATGACCCCGGCCAGCTCGTCGTCGGTGACGGGCCGCATGAGTTCCACCTGCAGATTTTTGGCCGCGGTCTTCAGAAGACGCAGCACGCCGAGGCGCAGGGCGTCCTTGGCCTTATAGGCGGCGATGTAGTCCTGCTCGATACGCGTTGTCAGAGACATGGTGTTTCCCGGGAGATACTGATTGAAAAAACACGGAAAGCCGAACGGACTTCCCGTGTATCCACCTCTATCGCCATCTCGTCCCGCCCCGCCGAGCGGAAAAGGAGGGGGAAACACTGAAACGCTCCGCTCGTCCGCGGGAGACCCCGCCAGCAAAACCGGACGGGAACTCCCGTCAAAACGATGGAGCGTCCCAAACCCCTTGCCTTTTCCGTTTCCGCATCCGGGGAGGACGAAGAAACGGAGAAAGACTAGGCGGCGTTCATCTTACGCATTTTCTTCAGCAGACGCTTGCGGGCGGCGGCCTTTTTCTTCTTGCGCATGACGCTCGGCTTTTCGAAGTGCTGGCGCTTCTTCATTTCGGACAGAATGCCGGCCTTTTCCACCTGCTTCTTGAAGCGGCGCAGAGCGATATCGAAGTTGTAGTCGTCTTCGTTCAGAAAGACTCCGGGCATGGTCATCACCCCCTCTTTGCGTAATACTCTCCAGGGCGAGCCAAAAACCCTTAGCCTGAAGACAGAAGAGGGAGGATAGACGACTCCGCGGCAAAAAGCAAGCCCTTTAATGACTTTCCGTCACGGCCTCTTCGCCGTGTCCCTCGCCGGAACACGCGGTGCGGCAGGTGTCCCACACGGAGCGCAGGATCACGTAGCCCACGCCGGTGCCGATCACGAACAGCACGAGGTACAGGACCCCGAAAAAGACCGCGAAGTCGGGGGACCACCACGGAATGTCCTGAGGCAGGGGGCTGTGGATGGTTTCGCCGTGCAACATCTGCTTTCTCCTTACTTGTTTAGAGCGTCCTTGAGCATCTTGCCGGGACGGAAGCGCACCACCTTCGAGGCCGCGATGGTGATGACGTCTCCGGTGCGGGGATTGCGTCCCTGACGTTCCTGACGCGTCTCCGCGGCGAACGTGCCGAAACCGGTCAAGGTGAGTTTGCCGTCCTCAGCCAGCATTTCCTGAATGGAATCAAGCATGGCGTTGAGGGAACGTTCCGCGGCCGCTTTGGTCATGTTGGCCCTGGCCGCAATCTGTGCGACGAGATCTGCCTTGGTCATCATCGACTCCTTGCACGTTTCGGACTGCGGAAGACAAGACATGGTACACCACCGCGACCCGTTCCGCAATCGCACCCGCCGTCGCAGGGCCACGCCGTCCACGGCGCAACGCCCTTTGATCATGGGGCATTCTTTATGGGGACAAAACTGGTTTCGCCGTCTTTCTGGTCAATCATGTTTTGGCGGCGAAGTCAACTCTCCGAACGCCCGAACGCCTCGGCAAGTTGCTGGAATTGCGCCGGAGAAAGCGTCTCGGGCCGCGCCTCCGGGGCGATGCCGAGCCCTTCGAGCACGGCGGCGGGGTCCGCCCGGCCCGCGCGCCGCAGGATGGACTGCAACTGCTTGCGCCGGAGCTGGAAGCAGACCTTGAGCATCGCGGACAGCGCCTCGGGGTTCTTCGGGTGCCGGTCCTTCGGCAGGGGCACGAACGTGACCACGGCGGAATCCACCTTCGGCGGGGGATTGAACGCGCCGGGACCGACCACGAAGCCCCACTCCACGCGCACGTAGCTCTGAATCCAGACCGACAACGCGCCGTAATCTTTCGTGCCCGGCGCGGCGTACAGCCGCTCGGCCACTTCCTTCTGGATCATGAAGACCGCCCGCGTCAGCTCGGGGGTGCGGGAGACGATGTCCCACATGAGCGGGGAGGCGACGTTGTACGGAAGGTTGCTGATGATCTTCCACGGCCCTTCGAGCGATTCCCACGGGAAGGCCAGCGCATCGTCGTTGAGCACTTCCACGGCGGGCGGGGCGGGCCGCTCCAGTTCGGCGTGGTGGGCCGCCCAGTAGCCGTCCTTCTCGATGAGCCGGAACCGGGCCGGGCCGCGTTCGTGGATGATGCCGGTGATCGCTCCGGGTCCGGGCCCGATCTCCAGCACCCTGTCCTCCGGCGTGATCCGCAGGAGGTCCACGATGCGCGCCGAGGTTTTGGCGTCCTTCAAAAAATGTTGTCCAAGGCTTTTCTTGGCTCGCGGTGCTGCTGTCAAAACGGCTCCTTGCGCGGTTCGGCGAAACGCTTTTCCAGTGAAGCGGAAATCCTACCCGTTTCGCCCCGGCTGTCAATCGCCCCGCCCGTCCTTTTCCCCTCTTTTTGCTCAAAAAAACACAAGCGCGCACGCCCCGCCCCGCCGCCGGGCCCGGCTCCCGGAAAAAGGCACGCAACCACGCCGAGGAAAAGACCCCCTTGACATATATGGAGACTACTCCCTATGACAAACGGTAAGAACAGATCGAAAGCGGGCCCGACGCGTCGGGCCTCCAGCAAGATCGCTTTCCCACGCCCCCTCGCGCGGGAGCCATAAAGGCAATCCCTCCGGGAGGTCCCGGAAGGTATTGGAAACACCCATAGAAGCAGGAGAGGACTATGTCCAAAGCCTTGGATAGCCAGCGAACCTACGCCCTGATCGGTACAGGCGGCTGCGGAAAAACCTCACTGGCGGAAATGCTGCTCTTCCAGAGCGGCGTCATCAACCGTCTGGGAGCCATTGAAGAAGGCACGACCACTCTTGATTACGAACCGGAAGAAATCAAGCGCCGCGGCTCCATCCAGCCCGGTTTCGCCACCTTCCTCTGGAACAAGGATCGCCACTTCCTCATGGACGTCCCCGGCGACACGAACTTCACCGGTGACCTCCCCTACCTGCTGATGGGCGTCGACGCCGCCGTCCTCGTCATCGACGCCGTCGACGGCGTCCGTCCCCTGACCCGCCGCATCTGGAACGCCGCCCGCGAAGCCGCGTTGCCCTCCATCGTGTTCATCAATAAAATGGATCGCGACCGCGCCGACTTCGACATGGCCTACAACGGTCTTTCCGCCGTGCTCGGCATGAAGCCCGTCACCCTGTACATGCCCATCACCGACGGCGAAGCCTTCGTCGGCGTGGTGGACATCCTCGGCGGCAAGGCCCTCATGTTCGGGGAGAACGGCGCGACGACCGAAGCGCTCATTCCCGACGCCCTCGCCGACGAAGCCGCCCTCCTGCACGACACCACCGTCGAAAACATCGCCGAGTCCGACGAAGAGCTGATGGAAAAATACCTTGAGGAAGGTTCCCTTTCCGCCGAAGACATCGCCTCCGGCCTGCGCAAGGGCGTGCTCAACGGCAGCCTGACCCCGGTGGTCGTGGGCTCCTCGCTGGAAAACAAGGGCGGACGCGAACTGCTCGACGCCGTCGCCCGCCTGTTCCCCTCTCCGCTCGAACGTCCCGCCTTCCTCGACGCCGACGGCAACGAACGCGCCTCCACGGACGAGGGCCCCGCCGCCTGCCTCGTCTTCAAGACCATTGCGGACCCGTTCTCGGGCCAGCTCAATATGGTGCGCGTGCTCTCCGGGACCATCAGCTCGGATTCCACGCTCAAGAACATGCGGACCGAAGAGCCCGAACGCCTCGGCACGCTCATCTATCTTGACGGCAAAACGCAGACCCCCTGCAAGGATACGCTCGGCCCCGGCGCGATCATCGCCGTCGGCAAGCTCAAGAATACCCGCACCGGCGACACCCTGTGCGACGAAAAGGCGCCCTTCGTGGCCGCCATGCCGCAACTGGCCCCGCAGCTGATCACCTTCGCCCTCGCGCCCAAGGAAAAGGGCGACGAAGACAAGGTCTACTCCGCCGTGCAGAAGCTGCTGGACGAAGACGTGACCCTGAAACTGGGCCGCGACGACGAATCCGGCGACATCCTGCTGTCCGGCATGGGCCAGCTGCACATCGAAACCGCCGTGGAACGCGCCAAGCGCCGCTACAAGGTGGAAATCCTGCTCAAGACGCCCAAGGTTCCCTATCGTGAAACCGTGCGCGGCAAGGTGCAGGTGCAGGGCCGCCACAAGAAGCAGAGCGGCGGACGCGGTCAGTTCGGCGACTGCTGGATCGAAATGGAAGGGCTGCCGCGCGGTTCCGGCTATGTGTTCGAGGACGCCATCGTCGGCGGCGCGATCCCGCGCAACTACATCCCGGCCATCGACAAGGGCATTCAGGAAACCGCCGCACGCGGCTTCATCGCCGGCTGCCCGGTCGTGGACTTCAAGGTGCGCCTCTACGACGGCAGCTACCACACCGTGGACTCCTCGGAAATGGCCTTCAAGGTCGCCGGTTCGCTGGCCTTCAAGAAGGCGCTTGAATCCCTGAAGCCCGTACTGCTCGAACCCATCGTGCTCCTCTCCGTCTCCGTGCCGGACGAGTACATGGGCGACGTCATCGGCGACCTGTCCTCGCGCCGCGGCAAGGTCCTCGGCTCCGACTCTCAGGTCGGCATCACGGAAATCAAGGCCCACATCCCCATGAGCGAAGTGCTCCGCTACGCGCCCGAGCTTCGTTCCATCACCGGCGGTCAGGGCGTGTTCACGATGGAATTCGACCACTACGAAGAGGCTCCGCAGCCCGTGGTCGACAAGGTCGTCGCCGAACACCAGAAGACCAAGGCCGAAGAATAAAAGAAACGCCTCCGGCGGCAAGGGAGGGCTACCGCCCCCCCTTGACCCCCTTGTCCGGGGGGAATGATTCCCCCCGGACCCCCTCGGGGGCGAAAGAAAGAGGTCCGATCCCGGCTTATGCCGGAATCGGACCTCTTTCTTTCGCTTCCGAACGCCGCGGGTTGCTCCACTTTGAAAGATGAAGAGAAAACGCTTGGGGCACTCTATGGTACTTTAGAGAACCATATGCCGCCTTTTGCGATTTTCTCTCCCCCCACGTAACAATCCCGACCTTTTTTTGAAACAATCCGCCGCCCCGTTCACCATTCGTTTTTTTGTTACCTACAAGAAACATTGCACATCTGATCTTTTCCCATACCTTGCCTCCTCCAAAAACCAAAATCCCCTTCCCGGCATTCCATCAACAGGGAACACCGGGAACAGGGATTCGATAAGGTCGAAAGTCTTTGAAGGCGGCGGGGTGGAGTTTGAGGAGGGGAGGAGGAAACGTTCTCCAGAAAGTTTCCTCCTCCCCTCCTCAATGCTTCAATTACGCTTCGATCTTCGTCCCAAGAAGTTTCAGGAAAGCGGCCATCCAGTCGGGGTGCCCGGTCCAGGCGGGGCTGGTCACGAGATGCCCGTCGACGACGGCGTTGCTGAAGGTCGCATTGGGGGCGCACCATGTCCCCCCGGCGGCGACGACTTCAGGCATCACGGCGGGATAGGCCGTGCTGGAACGGCCTTTCAGCACTCCGGCGGGAGCGAGCAACTGCGGGCCGTGGCAGATGGCGGCGATGGGCTTCTTGGCCTCGTCCATCGCGCGGACGATGTCGATGACGCGCTGATCCAGACGCAGATACTCGGGCGCGCGCCCGCCGGGCACCACCAGCCCGTCGTAGGCGGCGGGATCGACGGCGTCGAAGTCCGCGTTGATCATGAAGTTGTGCCCGCGCTTTTCGGAATAGGTCTGCTGCCCTTCAAAATCATGCACGGCGGTCGCCACGGTGTCGCCGGGCTTCTTGCCGGGGCTGACCACGTCGACGTCATGCCCCACCATCAGAAGCATCTGGTACGGGACCATGAGTTCGTAGTCTTCAACGAAATCACCGGCAAGGATAAGGATTTTCTTTTTCGCCATGTCGTTGCTCCTTGGGTTCGGGTTGATGGTTTGAGTGTATGATCCGCCGGAACCGCGCGCAAGGATAAAGAAACGAAAATCCCCGGCACGCATGGCGAAAACGGGTTTTCCCTTGACAACCGGAAAAAGAATCGCTATTTGGATGCCTGCGGAAGAAAAAGGCGACTTTTCCTTCTCATCCTGTCTGACCGCGACCGAGCGGTCCTACTGGGGTGGCCTGATGACGGCCCCCTTTTTTTTATGCCGAGCCCCGTTTGAAAAACAGCAACGACGGGGCGTTACGGAGTACGACAAGACGCATGAGTCAACCCGATAGAATCGAATTCATCACCGAACTGGTCACCCCTCTGGCGGCGTCCCTCGGACTCGCGGTCTGGGGTGTTGAAATCGGCGGCGCGGCCCGCCCCATCGCCCGGATTTACGTGGACGTCCTTCCCGGCGCCGAACCCGCCCCCTCCGAAACCTCCGAGACGGACGAACTGCTCCCGCAGGGCGTCACCATCGACCAGTGCGCGGAACTGTCCCGGCTGGCGGGCCTCGCCCTCGACGTCGAAGACCCCTTCGCCTCCAACTGGACGCTCGAAATTTCCTCTCCGGGGCTCCAGCGCCCCTTCTTCCAAATCGATCAGTTGAAGGGCTACGTGGGCCGCGAACTGGAAGTGGTCCTCGCCGCGCCTCTGGACACCTGGCCGGGCCGCAAGAAATTTTCCGGCATCCTGACCGCCGTGGCCGACGAGGAGTTCACCCTCGCCCTGCCCGCCGCGACCCGGAAGGCCGAAGACCCGGAAGACGTCACCATCGCCTGGCCCTTTGTGCGCAAGGCAACCCTCATCCATCATTTCCCCGAACCGGGCAAAAAGCCGGGCGGGAAGAAAGACTCCAAAGATTCAAGGGGCACACGCGGAGGCGCTGCATGAATTTGGAACTGAAAAAGGCCATCGATCAGATCAGCAAGGACAAAGGGCTTGATCGCGACATGCTCGTGGATACCCTGGAGGACGCCGTCCGCACCTCGGTCATCCGCAAGTACGGCGAAAACATCGACGTCGAAGTCAGCTACAACGACGACACCGGAGAAATCCAGGTGCACCAGTTCAAGATCGTCGTGGAAGACGTGGCCGACCCCGATACCGAGATCGCCATCGAGAACGCCCGCGAGCTCGATCCCTCCGTGCAGCTCGACGACGAAATCGGCTTTCCCCTCAAGGTGACCGACCTCGGGCGCATCGCCGCCCAGTCCGCCAAGCAGGTGATCATCCAGCGCATGCGCGACGCGGAACAGGAACTCATCTATGAAGAGTTCAAGGACCGCGTGGGCGAAATCTGCAGCGGCATCATTCAGCGCCGCGACAAGGGCGGCTGGATCATCAACCTCGGCCGCACCGAGGCGATCCTGCCCAAGGAAGAGCAGATTCCCCGCGAGCACTACAAACGCGGCGACCGCGTGCAGGCCCTGATCATTGAAGTCAAGAAGGAAGGCCGCGGACCGCAGATCGTGATCTCGCGCGCCCACCGCGACTACACCGCCGCCCTCTTCCGCCGCGAAGTCCCGGAAGTCGACGACGGCACCGTGCAGATCATGGGCGTCGCCCGCGATCCGGGCAGCCGCGCCAAGGTCGCCGTGCTCTCCCGCGAACGCGACGTCGATCCCGTGGGCGCCTGCGTCGGCGTGCGCGGTTCCCGCATTCAGAACATCGTGCAGGAACTCCACGGCGAACGCATCGACATCGTGGTCTGGAGCCCCGAAATCTCGACCTATGCCCGCAACGCGCTGGCTCCGGCCTTGATTTCCCGCATCGTGGTCGACGAGGCCGAAAACCTCCTCGAAGTCACCGTGCCCGACGATCAGCTCACCAGCGCCATCGGCCGCAAGGGGCAGAACGTCAAACTCGCGGCCAAGCTGCTTGGCTGGAAAATCGATATTTTCACTGAAACCCGCTACAACGAAACCAACGCCATCGGCCGTGGGCTCGAGCAGGTCGCCAGTGTGGCCGAAGTCTCCGTGGACAACCTCGTGAGCGCCGGATTCACCACGCTGGAGCAGCTCCAGGAGGCGACCGATGAGGAACTGTCCGAAAAGCTGAGCCTTTCGGACAACCGTATCGGCGATTTGCGTGCGGCCATCAACTTCCTCACCCCCGTCGTGGGCGAATCGGCTCCCGCCGACGCCGAAGACGACGCGGACAAGGCCGACAAGGCCGGGGAAGAAGACTAGCATGGACCGGGGGCATGTGCCCACCCGGATGTGCGCCATCTGCAGGCGGCGCATGCCCAAACAGGAGCTCGTGCGCCATGTTCTGTCCCCGCAGGGGGGGGAATTTCTGGTCGATGAGAGCCAAACCCAGCCCGGACGCGGCTGGTATGTATGCTCGGAAACGGCCTGCCGGGAAAAATTCCGGCGGTTCCGCACAGGCGGGCGGAAGCGTAAGGGAGATTAGTGCATGACTGAAGACAAGACCAAGGTGAAAGACCTGGCGACAGAACTTGGCGTACCGACCAAGAATCTTTTGCAGGCGTTGCGTGAGCTGGACATTCCGGCGAAGAGCACTTCCAGCAGCATCGCTGCGGAAGACATCGATCGAGTGAAGAACCATCTGAAAGAAACCGCCACGACCGAGCAGGGCGAAAACCGCCGCGAAGTGCAGCCCGGAGTCATCGTCCGTCGGCGTCGCCAGTCCGCGGAGGAAGCTCCCGCCGCGGCCGAGGCCGAAGAGGCCCCCCGCGCCGAGCGCAAGGAAACGC
>PPYF01171909.1_pt1 | contig 24134 bp, 20 predicted proteins | sample 1559871 | NCBI WGS metagenome assembly PPYF01 (sample SAMN08240021, study PRJNA423297) | Human gut metagenome, whole genome shotgun sequencing project. | reverse complement strand
TATTTTTCTGGCACAGTTGGACATCTGAGCGCAATGCTCGCCATAATAATCAGGCAGTGTCCCGTGAATAAAACGGAGTATAAGTATTAATGGGTCAGGAAAAGCTTTATATCGAGAAAGAGCTCAGCTGGTTAGCGTTCAACGAACGTGTGCTTCAGGAAGCCGCGGATAAATCAAACCCGCTAATTGAACGGATGCGTTTCTTAGGCATCTATTCCAATAACCTGGATGAATTCTACAAAGTTCGCTTCGCAGAGCTCAAACGCCGCATCATCATCAGCGAAGAACAGGGTTCAAATTCACATTCTCGCCACTTGTTAGGCAAAATCCAGTCCCGCGTACTGAAAGCCGACCAGGAATTCGATGGCCTGTATAACGAACTGCTGCTGGAGATGGCGCGTAATCAGATCTTCCTGATCAACGAGCGTCAACTGTCAGTCAATCAGCAAAGCTGGCTGCGCCACTATTTCAAACAGTATCTGCGCCAGCACATCACCCCTATTTTAATTAACCGCGAAACGGATCTGGTACAGTTCCTGAAGGATGACTACACCTATCTGGCAGTCGAAATTATTCGCGGCGACACCATTCGCTATGCGCTGCTGGAAATTCCGTCTGACAAGGTTCCACGCTTTGTGAATCTGCCGCCGGAAGCCCCGCGTCGCCGTAAACCAATGATCCTGCTGGATAACATTCTGCGCTACTGTCTGGACGACATCTTTAAGGGCTTCTTTGATTATGACGCACTGAATGCCTATTCCATGAAGATGACCCGTGACGCCGAGTACGATCTGGTGCACGAGATGGAATCCAGCCTGATGGAGCTGATGTCCTCCAGCCTGAAACAGCGTCTGACCGCCGAGCCGGTGCGTTTTGTTTATCAGCGCGACATGCCTAATGCACTGGTCGAAGTGCTGCGCGAGAAGCTGACGATTTCACGCTATGACTCTATCGTTCCCGGCGGGCGTTATCACAACTTCAAAGATTTCATTAACTTCCCTAATGTCGGCAAAGCCAATCTGGTGAATAAGCCGCTGCCGCGCTTACGCCATATCTGGTTTGATAAAGAGAAGTTCCGTAACGGATTTGACGCCATTCGTGAACGCGATGTGTTGCTTTACTATCCGTATCACACCTTTGAGCACGTTCTGGAACTGCTGCGCCAGGCTTCGTTTGACCCGAGCGTGCTGGCAATCAAAATCAACATCTACCGCGTGGCAAAAGACTCGCGGATCATCGACTCAATGATCCACGCCGCCCATAACGGTAAAAAAGTGACCGTTGTGGTGGAGTTACAGGCACGATTTGATGAAGAGGCCAACATTCACTGGGCGAAACGCCTGACGGAAGCGGGCGTGCATGTCATCTTCTCCGCGCCAGGCTTAAAAATTCACGCCAAGCTGTTCCTGATTTCGCGCAAAGAAGGCGAAGAGGTGGTGCGTTACGCCCATATCGGCACCGGTAATTTCAACGAAAAAACCGCGCGTCTGTATACCGACTATTCGCTGTTGACCGCCGATGCGCGAATCACCAATGAAGTCCGTCGGGTGTTCAATTTTATCGAGAACCCGTATCGCCCGGTGACGTTTGATTATCTGCTGGTCTCGCCGCAAAACTCGCGCCGCCTGCTGTATGAGATGATCGATCGTGAAATCGCCAACGCTCAACAGGGACTCCCCTCCGGCATCACACTGAAACTGAATAACCTGGTGGACAAAGGGCTGGTCGATCGGCTGTATGCCGCCTCCAGCTCAGGTGTACCGGTCAATCTGTTGATTCGTGGTATGTGCTCGCTTATTCCGAATCTGGAAGGTATCAGCGATAATATTCGCGTCATCAGTATTGTGGACCGCTATCTTGAGCATGACCGGGTGTATATCTTCGAAAACGGCGGCGATAAGCAGGTCTATCTCTCTTCCGCCGACTGGATGACGCGTAACATCGACTACCGCATTGAGGTGGCGACGCCGCTGCTTGATCCGCGCCTGAAGCAGCGGGTGCTGGATATTATTGACATCCTGTTCAGCGATACGGTAAAAGCCCGCTACATCGATAAAGAACTGAGTAATCGCTACGTGCCGCGTGGAAACCGCCGCAAAGTGCAGTCGCAACTGGCTATTTACGACTATATCAAATCACTCGAGCAATCTGACTAACGCTATGCCAATACATGATAAGACCCCACGACCGCAGGAGTTTGCGGCGGTCGACCTCGGTTCAAACAGTTTTCACATGGTGATTGCCCGTGTGGTGGATGGCGCCATGCAGATTATCGGTCGCCTGAAACAGCGCGTGCATCTGGCGGATGGTCTCGGCGAAGACAACATGCTGAGCGAAGAGGCAATGGAGCGCGGGCTAAGCTGCCTGTCACTGTTTGCTGAACGTCTTCAGGGGTTCGCCCCCTCCAGCGTGTGTATTGTCGGTACCCATACGCTTCGTCAGGCGCAAAACGCCACCGATTTTCTCAAACGAGCGGAAAAGGTTATCCCCTATCCGATCGAGATCATTTCCGGTAATGAAGAAGCGCGTCTGATCTTTATGGGCGTAGAACATACGCAACCGGAAAAAGGCCGCAAGCTGGTCATCGACATTGGCGGCGGCTCGACGGAGCTGGTCATTGGCGAAAACTTCGAACCGAAGCTGGTTGAAAGCCGTCGTATGGGTTGCGTCAGTTTTGCCCAGATCTATTTCCCCGGCGGCGTCATCAGCAAGGAAAACTTCCAGCGTGCCAGAATGGCGGCGGCGCAGAAGCTTGAAACCCTGACCTGGCAATTCCGTATTCAGGGCTGGAACGTTGCGCTGGGGGCCTCTGGCACCATCAAAGCCGCGCACGAAGTACTCTTAGAAATGGGCGAGAAAGACGGGTTCATCACCCCAGAACGTCTGGACCGACTGGTAACCGAACTGCTGCAACACCGCAGTTTCGAGTCGCTAAGCCTGCCGGGGTTATCTGAAGAGCGAAAAGCGGTCTTTGTTCCAGGTCTGGCGATTTTATGCGGTGTCTTTGATGCGCTGGCGATCCGCGAGTTACGCCTTTCCGATGGTGCGCTGCGCGAAGGCGTGCTGTACGAAATGGAAGGTCGCTTCCGCCATCAGGATGTCCGCAGTCGCACCGCCAGCAGCCTGGCGAATCAGTACAATATCGACAGCGAACAGGCGCGACGCGTGCTGGAAACCACGATGCAGATGTATGACCAATGGCAAACGCAGCAGCCGAAGCTGGCGCATCCGCAGCTTGAAGCGTTGCTGAAATGGGCAGCGATGTTGCATGAGGTTGGACTGAACATTAATCACAGCGGCCTGCACCGTCACTCGGCGTATATCCTGCAAAACAGCGATTTGCCTGGTTTTAATCAGGAGCAGCAAACCATGATGGCCACGCTGGTTCGCTACCATCGTAAGGCGGTGAAGCTGGACGATCTCCCCCGTTTTACGCTGTTTAAGAAGAAGCAGTTCCTGCCGCTCATTCAGCTATTGCGTCTTGGCGTACTGCTGAACAACCAGCGCCAGGCCACGACCACACCGCCTACGCTGACGCTCATCACCGATGACAACCACTGGACCCTGCGTTTCCCTCACGACTGGTTCAGCCAGAACGCGCTGGTTTTGCTCGATCTGGAAAAAGAACAGCAATACTGGGAAGCGGTGACCGGCTGGCGTCTGAAAATTGAAGAAGAACGCTCACCGGAAATCGCCGCGTGAAGCACACTCAGGTGCCAGTCACTGGCACCTGCTCTTTCAGCGTGTCGCTTAACGGCTGCGGCACACCGATTAAATATCCCTGCATATAGTCAATCCCCAGAGAGATCGCGGCATGGCGAATCTCCTCGCTTTCGACAAATTCAGCGACCACCTGCATTTTCTTCATACGCGCCAGATGACAGATTGAGGCCACAATCTGATAGTCGAGGCTATTCGAAACGATATTGCGGATGAAACTACCGTCAATCTTCAGAATATTGGCGTTAACGTTTTTCAGCCTTGCATAACTGGCGTAACCCGTACCGAAGTCATCAATAGCGATTTGGCAGCCCAGTTGTTGCAGATTTTGCAGCGTTGCCTCCGCCTGTCCGGCATTCATCAGCGCCTGACTTTCTGTCACTTCAAATATCAATTGCCAGGCTTCGATCTGGTATTTGCTCAGCAGTTTGCTGATATCCTGCGCAAACCTGGCCCGACAGACCGAGGACGCCGACAGGTTAAGCGCAAAGCGACGGGCAGGCATCTGCGCACGATTCTCCGCCATAAAGCGTAACGTGTGTTCGATAACCCAGAGATCAATTCTCGAGGAGAGACCAAACTCATGCGCGACGGGCAGGAAGGCATCAGGGTTGATCATGCCACCGTCATCATCCAGCAATCGCAGTAAAATCTCATGATAAACATCGCCGCGAAGCCCTTCGATTGGCTGCGCCATCAGACAAAAACGGTCATGCTCCAGCGCATGCTGTAACCGGTTCATCATTGCGACTTTGTCTCGCAGATTACGCTGCATGTTCATCGCACCACTACGCTCTAAATTTTCCGGCGTGTTGGTCATGATGGACAGCTCAGCCGTCGTGCTCAACTCCCCCAGCAACAGGTAAATGTGATTTACCGGGGAACGCACATAGCAATAGCTCATCCCCACCTGTGGCTGGAACGTCATGCCATCCCAGACAAACCGGAACATCTTGATATGTTCATCCAGATCGTCAATGCGTTGCTGATGTGACTCTGTATTTAAGCGTAGCAGCAGGTCAGGCCCGGACATTTGGTAAACATGCTCATCAGGACCCAACTTTTCGGCAATCCAGTGGGAGAGCTGTTGCTTGTACTGGATACGCAGCATTATTCCGTAATTTTTCACGAGAAACTCGAGTTCAGGAACGCGCAGAAAGCACAACGCAGACCAGGGCGTATTTCTCAGCGCGCGGTTGAGCGCACGAAGATTGGGAAGATGGACAACCGGATCAAGAAACGCAAGCCGTCGGGCACGACTGCTCACAATCCGCTGACGCGTCGCCAGCACCGCCATGTAATTCACAATAAAAGAAAAAACCAGGAAACTGGAAGAGGTAATCGCCAGTTGTACATCGTAACCTGAATAATAGGGCGTATAGCTTCTGTAATTATGGATCGCAATAATTAAAACTGGCGCCCATAGCAGTGATATGAATCGATAGCCATAACGCATCGCTCCCCATAACATAACCGGGAGTAATAACGACATAGTATAGTTCGTGCTGAATATGGAACTATTTTCATTCAGTGGCATACAAAGCAAAGACATTAAAGCGGACAATACCAGCAACCAAATAATGATCTCTTTTTGCGAGGCCTTGGCATCAAACTGTAACTTTAATTGTGAATAATAGCCGCGTAAATGTAGCGGGTTACGAATAACGCGAATAATAAAGTAGAAGAGCGGTACACCAATCAAATTGCCCACCAGAATACCCTGGTAGTTTATTAATGCGTTGATGTTAAATGGTGTTCCCCCCATTAAGCTCAACTTGCTTTCATACAACCCCACAAAGGCTGCGAACTGGAAAAGCACCAGAAATAGCGTTGCGGGGCAAAAAACTTGCCAAAAAATGCGGGGGAAGACCAGCTGCGCGTCACCATGCGAGATGTTGTTACGTCGGGGCGTAAAAACACGGTAACCGCCCCAACTGAGCACGACAGCAATAAGAAAATGCGCAATAACAGGCAATGTTTCCGCCAGACCTACCTGCGGATATTTGCGAATAAAAACCGCCAGAACAATACCGGGTAATGCCGCCCAACCGAAAAAAATCATCAGGCTCATCATGAGTGATAACGGTAAGTAGAAAAGGATGACATCCCCGGTGGCCACATGCGCATAGGTATTCGTATGGCTCACGAGCGGTAAAAACAGGGAAGGCAAAATCAGAGGCAGTCCCCACCACTTATCTCTGATTGCAATATAAGTTTTATTCAGTCGCATAGACGCTCAGCGGAACCCCTGGATCCTTAAGGGGTGAATCAGACAGGCATCCCACCTGACGTCAAAATTAAGATGAAAAACTCACCATACATGTCGCACAGATTTTAGTTATCAACGGGAAGTTATTTTTGACGTATATCAAATAATTCCGTCCCCATTAATCAATTATTACCTTTATTTCAAGGTGTTATCATTCTCATATTATTAATGTAAATAATATCATTATTCTTCATAACAACGAGATATGGTTCAACTGACGCAATTTTACATAATCAAGAATTGACCCGCCTGACACAGTGTGCCTTAATGTATCTATCGCCCGTATGGGCATCCCTTAAGGAACCTTTTGTGAGTCAGGCAACCAGTATGCGAAAACGACATCGATTTAACAGTCGCATGACCCGTATCGTATTGCTTATCAGCTTTATCTTCTTTTTTGGACGTTTTGTCTACTCTTCTATCGGCGCCTGGCATCATCATCAGGACAAAAAAGACGCGCAACAGTCTACTCTTTCTGTCGAAACGCCTGCTCAACGTTAATCCTGTTATTTCAGACAGACGCCATTTGGTCTTTTATACGCCCAAATAAAACAAAAACCCCCTGTCTAAACAGAGGGTTTTGTCGATTATACGTCAGTGACGTGTGGGGATATTATTCCCACTCAATTATTAAAATCTATAAAAATTCATTATATATCAATAGCTTAATTACTGGACGGTTTCACAATACCATGAATAATGCCATGCCGCGCATCTAAGATCAGTCAAGATTCCACGAGCCGTCGCGATATTGGTATGCACCATTGAGGATGCCTGCCAGCCAAACAGGAACAGTCGCGCTCTTGAACCCGCCGAACTGAACCAGTTGCTCGCCCTCGGTGTCCAGCATCGCCACCGGCAGCTCGGGCAGCATGCCCGTACCAATTCCACTGGGCGGAAACACGTTGCCGAAATCACGCTTCAACAGCAGGCGCGACGTGGCCTTGCCTAAAGTCATGAATGTCTCCTTGCGGACCAGCCAGTAGCACTCAACGCCCGATGCAGTGTACCGCTCCTGACGACGTGTGAAGTCGCGTAGATGCTGGTAGGAGCGTTGCAGCTCGATTACGATGGTGCGACCGGAAACCGAAAAGAGAACATCAGCCTCCCACTTGTCGCCGCTTGGTGATCGGCCCGGCACCTCGTCGCGGTTCTCGATACCCATGCCGGTTAAGGCGGCCATCACTGCGGTCTTACCCGACTTATGCCATTTTGTCTCGGGCGCAGTACTGCACTCGTCCGACAGATGGGCGAAGAAAGGCAAGCCATTGATGCTTGTCTTGAGTACTGCCGGTGCCTTGCAGCAAGGCATCATGAAGTCACCTAACTGCGCCGCCGCCTTCAACGCCTCCCACTCGGCGCCGGGAATAGAAGCCGCATCCACCGGCCGACCATCGCGGGTCCAAGCTGCTTGCGTCATAGTTGCCTCGTTGCAGAGCCGGAACGCGTGCAATCGTCCCCGAACGCCTCGTGCATCTGCCGCAACAGAATTGCCAGCTCGTCCGGGTTGCCGTCGCGACGGACTTCGGCAAGCAACTCCGCCGCATAAGTCGGATCGGCCCGGAATTGCTCGGCCATCGCCTCTCTATGTGGTCTGTCTTTCATTTGATGCCATTCTCCTAGCCAAGGTCATGATATCTGCACCATCCTTACCCCGATAATAGACGTCTATTCGTCCTCCATCACCTTTTCGTAGGTACAGCCCCGTCTGATAGAGGCCTCTTGGATTGTGAACTTCGGGCCTAATTCTATCTGTAGCGCATGCATACGCAGACCAAAGAAATCGAAATGTTGAAGGTCTGTCTTTAATTCATCAATAAATGTAGATTTATAGGCGTTTGCATCAAACCCTTGAAACGGCACTCCAGCCGTATCCAATGCAGCAAAAACTCTCGAAACCGCAGAATTAAATATCGGCAACAAGTCCAAATACACCTGCTTGGTAGGATAGCGATCTTTTTTTGCTTTGGCCCACACTCTCTCGAAGGCAAGGCCATTTTCCAGAGTGATAAATCTAGATAAAGCATTGCTCTTACCCATTGGATTTATGTGCACCGATTCACGACGTGGGTCGAGGCGACTGTATATATCTTCCAACTTGATCAAGTGCATCATCGGCGGGGGATTGCCACCCGTCGTTCGATGCCTCGCCATTAAATACTCCGCTCCAAGCAGACGCTCTGGCTCCCCGTCCAACCAAATAGTCTGAAGAAGACTATGGAACAAAGGATGGTCACGATGATGAAGAGCATTACGAATAGCAATTAGGAGACTGGTATCCGGATGAGCATGAAAGTCAAACATCCCTTGCGATACATCATATAACGTATGAAAACTCTCAAGATTTTGCTCAAATGCTCGGTCGAGGTTGTGGATAGCCTCTTCACGGTCGATTGCTGCCAGCCCTCGATATCTGATGAAGGCTTCACCATAGAGCCGCATGGCGTTGGCAAAACGCCCAATAGCATTGGTAATAATTGTTACATTGCCCATTTGCGTCCTCAGAACGGCAGTATTTATAGACTAATTATTATGAATGTTCGATTGGATTGCACAATCCAATCGAACATCTGACAAATGAAATCGCTGGATATACGGCCATCGACATAAAATATCGGGACACTCACGCTCTCAATTGGATTTGCATTGGGATAGATAAGAAGCGATATCATCCTTACTTACGTGTCGAGCATGTCCCACTCATCCCCCAAGACCCATCGCAGGGCAGAGAGCTTCCCATTGAGCATCCCCCATTCAAAGTCGCTCCAAGGCCCAGTATCTTCATATTTATCCCTGACCCGTTGAGCTGCAATTTCTGCTTGGCCGAGGATATCTTCGTGAATCACATCATTGCCGTAGCGTTTTGTGCCAGCGGGGACGATCTCTATGTCACCATTATCTAGGTGATACATCATGTTCATATGGCGGTTGTACCAAACTTTATCGAACAACTCGTCCATCGCAGACATGATTTCCTGAAGCCCACGAGTTTCGTCCTCCCAAGCAAAGCTATTCTCATAGTGAAATTCTTCAAGATCGAGCAAATCCTCGATGGCAGAGCTTGTGGCGTTAAAGAATAAAGAGCTGCTGCCGTCAAAAATATCTGCGAAATCGTCGTGTGGCTGCCTGTGGTCTTTGCCGGAAAAATCCGTGACATTATGAGTGACAAATCTAAAGGTTTCGTACTCACTTGCGTGTGACACCCGAAACTCTTGGAAAGTCTCTGCTAACACTGCGTCAGCAACACTATTCTTCTGCTTATGGAACGGTGCCTTCTTAGCGATAGCCCGCTCTGCTGCTCTGATTTTTGCGACATCAGAGATTACAACTTCGTGGGCCATGTCAAAAAGTTTGGTAACACGATTTACTGTGTTTTGATTTACTTCGGAAAGAATAGGCAGCCTGTGATTAACATCATCCAAGGTTTTGAGCGCAGTCTCTTTACCTTCACCGCCAAACGACTCAACCACCCCTTTAATTACTCGAAATTCACTGGCGAGCCGTTTTCGCGTAGCCTCAATCACCCTATCTTTATTTCGTTCGTACTCGGCACGTATCAGATCGGGCAGTAGTATTTTGATACTCCCATCCTGCACCAGATGTTCTATGGCAGTAAGCATCGGCAATTCAGCTTTTTGAGACGAAATATCAAGCCAAACACATGTATCGAGCATTATTAGATGCATTAAAGCTCCTACTAATTATTCTTTCCAAGATTCAACCCATACACTTTATGGGATAATGCCTCGTCAGCATAGAACAGTGCCAATAACGCAGGACAACCTACTTTCTGACGAGTCATTGAACGATGTTTTCAGCTATATCAGTCCATTAGAGCGGTCCTTCGGTTGCATCTGCCTACGCTGTGGGGCCACGCCTGGCATATCGCTCGCCTCTCCCTTTTTGGTGTCCTTCGGAGCGTATACCTCGGTCTGAAAGGCCTTCTCCATTTCCTTATGCTCGGCCGTCTCGCGGCGCATACGCTCCATCGCCGGATCGGTGAACGTGACCTTAAGGCCGTGCATACCGGCGAGCTGGGCGACTTCAAGCCGGAACTCGTCTGTGCCTTCCACGATGAGGGCTTGGCCCTGGAACCGCTTGGACGCCAGTTCGAGCGCAACCAGTGCCGCGCCGGTCGTGGCTTTCTGCGCCTGAACGTGCGTCTTCCGGTCGATCACCATGCCGCCGTCGATGGTGCTGTACGCCATCGTCCCGTCTTTCCGGGCCTTGGGCTTGAGCTTGTCGAGAACAACAGCCTTGGCCTTGTCGGCCCGGTCGGCGGTCAGTAGCTCCCCGTTCCAGCGGCGTGTCCGTTCCTCGCGGTCGCGCAGCACGGCCAGCGCCTCGGCGTTGCCGCGCTCGGCCTGCTGCGTCAGCCAGTCGGCCCAAGTGGGCATCGTCGTCTGTTTGAACAGCGCCTGACGGCGAGCGTCTGCGCTCTGCCGGTTCTTTTGGCGCGAGGCGTCGGCCTGCTGTTTGATAGTGCCGTACATCAGGCGTTTGGTCGGCCCCTTGCCCGCGACCTTCAAAAGCATTCGCTCTGTCTGGCTCCACTGCTTAACCTGCGCATTGAAAGCTGCACTCTCGCGCTTGATCTGGTCGAGGCCCTGACGGCGGGCCAGAATGGCCGCCTGTCGCTCGCGCTGGTACTGATTGAACAGGCCCGCTGTCGTCGGGTTATCCGGCCGCCGGGGTCGTGGCTCGTACCGCTTGCGGTTCGCCTTCGCCTCGGCCTGCCGTTCGGAAGGCTGGAACGGGCCAAGACGGTCAGTTAGGGCCTTCATGGAAAGGTCGCGGCCGACGTTGCTGGCCTTCGCCCAAATGCCTGAATCTGGCTCGCCGATGACAAGGCCAGCGCCGCGCTGGCGAACCTCTAGGCCGTGTTCGGCCGCTGCGTCGTGCAGCTCCTGCCAGCTCGTCGCCTGTCGCATCGCCGGGGCCAGCTCGCGGGCCGCGTACCCGGTCAGCGTCTCGATGCCGGACTGCGCCTCCACGCTGGCCACCTTCGCGCCGATGCGGACTGGCTCCGCTTTATCTGCTGACTGTCTCTGTAGACGGGTATCGGACAGCTTGCGCAACCCGTTCAGGGTTTTGGCTTCAGGAGGCTTCGATATGCTGAGGTCGTAAGCGTTTCTAAGGTGTTCACGGAATAGGCTGTCGCGCTGCTCTGGGGCTTTCGCTGGCAACAGCTCAATGTCGCGGTTCTGATGCCGCTGCTTTGCCTCCAGACCATGAAACGTTCTTTGCAAGCCGTGCTCTACCTCAAGACGCTCACAGGCCTCCATCAGGCGGAACTGATCGTAATAGGGTTCAATGTTCTGTAACCCGGTCGGGTGAACCTTGTTGATGGCCACATGCACATGCAGGTTATCGGTGTCGATATGAACCGCTGATACACGCTGGTGCTCATCGAGGCCGATAGCAGCGCATAGTTCGTCTTCGATGGCGTGCAGCGTCTCAAGGTCTGGCTGCTCGCCGGGCGGGAAGGAATAGACAAAGTGGTAGGTCTTTTCCGCCTTCGACCTGGTGTTAGCCGCTTGCGTGGCTTGGATCAAGATTGCGGCATCTGCCGGATCATCCGTGCCGCAGTTGGTAACGCGGTAGCTGGCGACCTTCTCGCCCTCGGTCGTGCCATTGGCGGAATCCAGAATGTAATCGGCCGTGCGCTCCCAGCTCGTCGGGTCAATGCCGCCCTTGGCCGCCACCATATACTTGATTAACCGGGCTGGGCTTGAGGCCTTGCGTTCACGGTTGATGCGATGTGCGATCATTTGGAAATCCTCCCCATGAGCGCCCGCATGTCCTCTTGGATTGCGCGGAAATCCATCATCATCGCTTCTACGTCAATCGGTCGCGCGCCCTGACCGCGTTTCTCAGCGAGCCACAATTTCAGCAATCCGGCCACCCGGCCGAGGTCGCCATTCACCTTTGCCAGCTGGCGGACAGCTTCCAAATCGGCCCGTGAACCTATAGGCAGATTCAGCCCAACAGCGCGAAGGAAAGCGGCATTCGACAACCCCGCCTGATCGGCCCTTTCGGCTAACTCTTTTTTCTCGTCAATGCTGACCCAAACCTCAATTCGCTCCCGCCGTGGACGTGTCCCACGCGAATGCGGCTTGATAGCCTCAATCGCATTTTCACCGGCCATAAGCCTTTCCTCTTTGGTGTAAATGTCGCGGAGCGACTGACAGCCTCGCAGAGCAAGATGCCGTCGAACCGCAGGTGAGTAAGGGGCGGTGTTGGACTGGTGCGGGCTTGCCCGTACCGGTACAACACACATCTTGCCGTACTGCTCAGTGCAATTTTAGGCAATTTAACGCTAATGGCCAGCTTCGCTAACATCAGTTGCGTTCATTTTCCTATAATTGCGCTAATTTTCCTTAAAACGCGCAGCGTCGCGTTATTACGAGCGCAGAATTGCGTAAAATTGCGCTAATTTTCTTTGCTTGGATATACTGGTTTGGACCGAACGTCGAGAACGGAGAAAGGCACATGACCGACCATCAAAATGCAAATACTGAACGTCGCCCTCAACGCCGTGGCCGCGCATCGTTCGTGGCGGTACTGGATGAGGTGCGGAAGGAGCACGAACGCGGGGTACCACTGGTATGGATTTATGAGGCATTCGCGGACCGGCTCGAAATGGGATACACCCAGTTCACCAAATACGTCACACGATACATCAAGCAAGGTCAGCCAATCCTCGCTCCCTACAAGCACGACGGGAAGCGATGATCCTGTTATGGCCAAACATGCCGACGGTCGTTAGAATGCAATTACATTCAACGGCGTAAAGCTAAAATGGCACCAAAGAGGAGTGGATAAATTGGCCAGAAAGACACTTTCAGAGCGGCGAGCTGATGCGCTTTCGGAGCTTGAAACGGCAAAAGCAAGGCTGGCAAAACTTGACAATGAGGCAGCCGAAAGAATCGGAAGAATTGCAATAAAGTCAGGATTGGTTAATCTTGAGCTGACGGACGATCAAGTCCGGGAAGAATTCGACAGAATCGTGGAAAGGATCAGCAAGGGGAATTGATCATGAAGACAGCTCACCGCATCAGCGCATTGGCCAATCAACTCAACGAACTGCAAGCCTGCCTCGGTCGAGCCAGTGGGCGGCCTAGCAAGAGCGTTATGGAAGCCCAGCGCATTGCGGCCGAGCTGGCTTCTTTACTCGAAGAGTGGCACCTTGAAACGTTGCACATCCCTGAAACAGAGCGTGACCTCTATCGCGTACAGAATCCCTATTACGCTGCCCACTGACGCCGCGCACTGCCCTATCAAAAGCTCACTTCGGTGGGCTTTTTTTTGTCCGCAAAACGTATCAAAACGGACAACCAAGCTCGTTCCGCTCGTCATGAAAAACGCGTTCAAAATCATAGTGTTGAACACCAATCGCGGGAAGCTTGACGGACAGTTACGGACATAAACCATTGAATTCTATGCGGATACGAGATTATCCGCATATTTAAAACTGCTCCATATCGGTCAATAATCAAATCTCGGACGATGACAAAACGAGGTATTCGGTATGGAACTAGAATCGCAAAAAATGTCGGCTTATGCCGCCCGAAAATTCGGTCGAGGCGCGGCGCTCGCTCTTGCAATGGCAAGCGCAGGCCTTGGTGTAAGTCTCTACATGGCACCGGCTCCGGCCTATGCCATCTACTGCTCGAACTGCTCGACGTTCTATCAGCAGATGTACGAGTACGCCGAAGCGGTCAACACGCAACTGAACACGGCCCAGCAGTTGCAGACGCAGATCCAGCAGTACGACAACATGATTAAGCAGGGCATGTCACTGCCCAGCCGCATGTTCAACACCATCACTGGCGACCTTCAGCGCGTGGCCAGCGTCTACAACTCGGCGCAGTCGCTCGGCCGCAACATCAGCAATCTGGACGAACAGTTTCGCCAGCAGTTCAAGGGCTATGACAGCTATCTGAACTCGATTGGCCAAGGGCAAAACAACATGCCGCAGCGCTATCGGGACTGGGCACAATCCGGCTTCGATAACGCCCGCACGGCCATGCAGGCCGCTGGCGTAAATACGAGCACATTCGAGGATGAGAACGCGATGCTGGATCAGTTGGTGAGCCGTTCGCAGTCGGCCGTTGGCCGTCAGCAGGCCATTCAAGCCGGGAACGAGATTGCGGCGCAGAACGTGCAGCAGCTCCAGAAACTGCGCGATCTGGTGGCCACGCAAATCACCCTGCAAGGCAACTACATGGCCAAACAAACCGAACAGGAAGCCGTGAAGGACGCGGCCAGTGAAAGGTTCTGGGGAGGTACAGACACTCCCGGCCCATCCAAGGGGTTTTGATTATGACGATTTCTAAGATTCTTCTTTTGGTGTTGTGTCTCGGTTCTGCTGTGGGTGGGGCCGTAATGACTAGCGTCGTCATTTCTTCGGGCGAAGAATGTTCGGCTTCACAGAAGCAAAAAGCGGCGGCTACCAAAAAGTTCTGGGAAGGGAAAGACGAACCCGGCCCGTCGAAGGGGTTTTGATTATGAGTAGACCACTCTTTCTAAGTTGCGTCGGGATAGCCATGCTGTTGATGACCGGGAGTGCAATGGCCGCCGGTTTACAAAGTAATGTGGAGATGAACGGGCTGCTAACAGACATTCATAATGCGTCTGCTCAGTGGGGGCCAAAGTTGCAGGGCTATGCCAGAAACTTGCTGTTCCTGCTCGCTGGGATTCAGTTTGTTTGGACGTTCGGCAACCTGATTTGGCAAAGCGCCGATGTTGGCGAAATGTTCCGCGAGCTGATCAAGTTCGTCATGACGATAGGCTTTTTCCTTGCCTTGCTGACGTACTCCACAGAGTGGAGCACGGCTATCGTGAACAGCTTCCGCGAAGCGGGATCGCAAGCCTCCGGGTTTGCGCAGGAGTTGATGCCCGGTGACGTGTTCACCTTAGCTATCAAATTGGCACAAAAAGTCCTGTCGAACATTTCGTTGTTTGACCTCGAAACTGCGGTTGTGATTGCGCTATCCGGCGTCATCATTTTGCTGTGCTTCGCGTTCATCGCCGCGTTTATGTTCGTTACGCTTGTCGAGTCGTATGTGATTATCAATGCGGCCGTGCTGTTCATCGGTTTCGGCGGCTCACAATGGACACGGGAATTTGCAATAGCCCCGCTTCGCTATGCCGTTGCGGTAGGCGCTAAGCTGTTCGTCCTGACCTTGATTGTCGGCCTGATTATGTCCGTATCGGACAGGTGGTTCGCCAACTACGACGGCACTATTGGGCCAACATTGACACTATTGGGCCTGTCCTTGGTGTGCGCCTATCTGTCTCGGTCTATCCCGGAGCTGATTGCGGGCATGATCACCGGCTCATCATTTGGGGGAGGCAGTGCGATCGGCGGCATGGCAATGGCGGCCGCTGCGGCGGCTACTGGCTTGGCGGCAGGCACCATGATGGCGGGCGGCGCAAACGCGGCCGGTGGTGCTGCGGGTGCTTTGGGCGGCGGTTCTGGTGGTGGCGCTGGCAGTGGACTGGCCGACAGCATCAATGCCAGCATGGCCGGTGGCCAGCAGAACCCCGCAGCGTCCGCCATGCCGTCCATGAACAGTGCGGCGACCACAGGAACGGCAACGGGCGGTAGCGCAGCAGCTCAGTCAGCCGGTTCTCGCGTCGGTGGCTCGCAGGCGGGCAAATCGCCGTCAGGTAGCGGCATCAACAGCCAGAGCGACACTCCGCGCAGCAGTGGTCTGAGTGGGCCGCAGCAGGCGGCGCAAACACTGAAAAAAGCGGCCTCCGGCGCGAACAACTTGGCTAGTGTGGCCGCCCGCGGCCTCGGGACGCTCGCCGCTATCTCTGTGCCGGGTATGGAAGGCGCGGCGAGCATGGGCGGCGGCCCCCCACCGCAAATGCCTGACAGCGATGAGGGTGACGAAAAACGTCCAGCTAACAGCGGTGTATCCGCGGATGTTGCCGAAGAAACAAACGTTATTCGTCCCGCACAAGAACCGTCCGCCGCCCCGGCTCAGCCGAACGGCGTGGAGAAATCCAACAACCCGAAACAGGAAGGTGAGGCATGAACCCGTATAGCAAACCAATCCCCGGCACCCTTGCTCGCATGAAGGTGCCCGGCATGTCAGCGGAAGCAGTGGCTAAGGCTGACGCGCCAATAGCGGTTGGGAACCGCCAGAGCGATGAAACCCAATCAACTGCTGCCAAGGCGGCCAATGCACCGGAGACTGACCAATGATTGAATATCTGATTTTTTGCGTGGTGGCCTTCGCTGCCGCCTTCGGCATGTACTTGCTGCGCGAATACCTGCGCTCGCGGGGCTATGGGCCGCAACTCGATGCGTTTGCGCGGTGGCTGGAACCACGAGAGCAACGCATGAACCGTTATCGCTTTAAGGCTGCTAATGGCCTGTTTGGGGCAGCGCAGTCCATCAACCGCCTGCCCCTGTTCGGAAGCAAACATCAGGTGGTGATGATAGAGCAACTGCGCATGGCCATCATGTCCGAACAAGCACTAAGGGAGCGCCAGCAGCGCCGCAAATGATCTCGCCCGCCCTGCCAAGTGCAGGGCTTTTTTATGGGCACCAAAAGAAAGGCTCCGGCCGATCCGGCCCTACGTCTCGCAAATCGGCTGTAATGACAGCGTAAGCGCTTTTATGGTCCTCCCCGCCACCACAACTCTAGCCCCCTCTGAAAACGGCTCTCCGGGCCGCCTGCGAAGCCTGACACTCGTTTCAAAGTAGGGGCAGCCGCCCCTGTGAAGATAACCCCGATACACGGGGCACAGGGTCAGTGGGGGCAGCCGTCTATTACACACCGCAAAAACGGCGTGTATCGCGCTGTGAGAAGTTTTCACACATGATAGCCATAACCCCATTCCGACACTGAAAAAACGCCGCCACGACCCATACGGGAGGGATTCTGGACGCTTTCGCAGGCCGTTAGAGGCCTTATGTGGGTTTTGGCCCTGCCCTTCCCTTTTTGGTGCCTGATGTCTTTTTGCCGGTTTCAACGGCTCGACCAGGTGCTGCGACCGGTGGGTAATCCACGGAACTAACCGCGTCGACGACGGCAGGCCCGCCCTACCTTTTTTGGTGCCCAACGGCCGTAGGCCGACCAAGAGCAGCAAGCGATGAGCTGCGCCATCAAGGCGCGGCGCTTAGCGCGCATGCTGGAGATTCTTAGAGAATCTTGGATGGAATTTGCGAACGGCCCGCAAAGGCCCGCCGTTGCTGGTTTTCAGAAACTGGCCGGGTGCCGTTAAGCAGGGGGTGAGGTGCCATTAAACAGGGGGAGCAGCCTTACGGTCGGATGCCTTGGGTCGCCCGTTTCCCATTTGCCCTTAGCGTACTCGTCCAGCCTCCAACCCACGGCAGCAAGCTCGGCCAGCGCCTTGGGGCGGAGCGAACGCCTTTCATGAGGGAGGGGAGCTGCCGCGAAGCGGTGGGAACCCCGCAGGGGCCACGCTTTTGGATCGTGGCGCGATTTCGCACCAATAGGAGTTCCGAACTAACGGATGGGGGCCATCGACTTATGCACAGGCAAAAGGGTTTTAAACAGTTTTATATATAGTTTTAAAAGATTTAGCGTAAAAAGAAGGAAATTTACTCTTTTAATTCAATGAATTACGCGCGATGCCGGTTCCTAATAGACGGATACCGGTTCCTAATAGACGGCGAAACGGTTCCTAATAGACGGTTTCAGGTTCCTAATAGACACTCTATCCACAGCGTGGCGGGTTGTTCCCACTTTGTCCGTAAACTGTCCGTCAATCAAAATGAAAAAAGCCCGCAACGGGGCTCTTTTGCGATCTCACTCACCGTCTATTAGGAACCGCCCAGCGGTTCCGACGAGGAATTGCGGTGCCTCATGACCAGTAGAGGGCCATCCTTCCCCGCTTCTTCGCACAAGGCATATTCAGGCAGGTCATCGGCTTTGATGATCCCGCGAAGGAAGAAACAGAATTTTTTGAACGAGCCACCGCTTCCACTGCGTTCGTAAAGGGTCTTGAAAGCCCATTTAGCGCTATCCCTGCCTGCGGCACGGCGAGCCAGTCGGTAGATAAAGCGTCCTATGCCCGGCTCGATCAGAAAGTAGTCCCGGTGTACTGTAAGTACCTCCGGCCGCTTGCCCTCGGTGACTTCTCGATAAATCCACTCCGGGGCTTCAATCTCGACAGAACTTATCTTCTTGGTGTCCGTGCGTGACAGAACACGATAGCGCGCGATCAGCCCCTCGGCTTCGGTTGTCCGGAACTTGCCGCTTTCGCGCACTGTCTTGATGGTAGTACCCCGCAACCGATCTAGCGCGGCTTCCACTCCCTTAACCTGACTACTACCGTTACCACGTCGGGCAAATCTGAGGATGTCGCTAACATGCAGCCGAAACACTCTCCCCGGCTTGCCACCCTTTCCTTCTCGATAGCGGTTCATAGCTTCGGTCAAGTGAGACACCATCATCAGCACAATGTCGTAGTCCCAAACGGAGGCCATTCCGTGCGCTCCTGCGGACACTTCCACGTATCCATCCGGCAGGTCGTAGCGGATCAGTTCTCCGGCTCGCTTGTCCTTCTTGGATAAACGGAACACGGCCACATCCATGACGCTGCGATTGTCGCGGCCGCCCACGTCATAAAGGCTGGGCGCAAAAAAATCTGGCTGAGCGTCGCCTTGTGGAGGCTTGCGGACAAGTGACAACGCTTTGTCCCGCTCTTTTGCCCTTTCCATCTGTTCATGCACGGTCGAGACGTTAGACGGTCTACCGCGTTCAGCAGCCGGAGTTCGGTCACTGTTCCGCTTCCTGATATTTTCAAGGCGTTCCAGTAGCCCGCCAGAGTCGCCTATTACCGCGCCTATGGGCTTAAGACCGCTGTTTCGGCTACTCATGCACGGCCCAACCGGAGCTGTATTAAGCCCAGTACAAGCGGTCTACTCGTAAATGTCGCCTGCAAGTTGGCCGCCACAATTCAGGCCCCCATTCCGGGACGAGGGGCCGAGCCGGAATGTTTGCACGCATCAATCCATGCCTCGACCTCGGCTAAATCCCACACGACCTTGCGACTACTAAGTGCGATGCGCTGAGGGAATTTTCCCTGCTTTTCAAAGTTGTAGATCGTGCGCTCGCACAGTGGAATCATCTCCAGCAGCTGCTTTTTGCTAATGAGAACTTTACTCACTCTCCTTAATTCTCTTTCCACACCGAATACCTCGTTTTGTCATCGTCCGAGGTTTAATTATTGCTACACAATGCCGGTGTTTTCCAGCATTTATGGGCTATTTTTTCGTTCAATATCAATGGGTTAACTGTCCGACAAACGTATAGTTTCGGGACGGCGATATTCGCCCAATCTCTTGTTTTTCCGGAAGTTTTCTTAAGGAAATTTGGGAGAGAAAGACTGTCCAACAAACGTCTATTTCGGGACAAAAAAAATGCCCACCAAAGTGGGCATTTCGCGACAAAATGCAGGTCTCAAGGCTCCGAATCAGTCCTTGAGGCGGGGCTTCCTGATTGTCCACTCATCGATCATGTCCGCCCAATCCTGAAGCATTGCCCGGCGCTGATCGCGGTACTCGGCCTTGTTGTAGACGGCGCGAACCCCCTTCTGTTCGTGCGCAAGGCACTTCTCGATCCAGTCAGTGTTATAGCCCGCCTCATGTAGAAGCGTGCTGGCTGTGCGCCGCAGGTCGTGCGGTCCGAACTTGCCAAGCGACTGCCCTTCCTTCTGGGCCAGACGATAGGTCAGCGTGAGCACCTGATTGAGCGTGGCGCTGCTCATCGGCAAGTCCGAGTCATAGCGCGATGGCAGCACGTACTCCGAGCCGCCCGCGAAGGTTTTCAGAGCTATGAAAATGTCGAGCGCCTGCCTCGACAGGAACACCAGATGGGGATTGCGGCGCTTCATCCGCTCCTTGGGGATTGTCCAGAGCGCTTCGGTGAAATTGATTTCGCTCCACGTTGCGTTGGTCAGTTCGCTTTTGCGTACCATCGTCAGCAACAGCAACTTGGCGGCCGCGCGGATCGAAGGTGTGGTGCCAATGCGCTCCATGTACTGGTACATCAAGCCGATTTCATCGGGCGTAAGTGCTCGATCTCGCGGCTCAAACTTTGCAATAGTCGACGGGCGCACCAGATCGGCCGGGTTCTCAACCTTCTGGCCGCGTTCTATAGCCCAACGGAAGACCTGCATCACAATTTCGCGGCAAAGCACGGCCGTTGCCGGTGCCCCGCGCTCCACAATCGCATCAGTCAGCGCCCGTAAATCCTCATGGGTGATTTCTGTCAGCTTCTGGTTACCGAACTTCGGCTTAAGCTCGCGCTCGAAGGTAGCTCGACGCATATCGCGGGTAACGTCCGCCATTTGATAGCCGCGTAGCCATTTTTCGCCCCAAGCACCAAAGTTTTCAGCGTCCTTAACGCGGGCTTTGTCCCGCGCCTTCTCTTTGGCTGGAGATTTCCCTGCGGCGATCATCTTCTTGGCTTCGCCCAGCCGTTCGCGGGCTTCCGCTAGCGTGATCCCTCCGACACCGTAGCGGCCGAAGGTGATGGTCTCCTGCCTACCGTGGATCGAGTAGTTGTAGCGGAATGAAATCGAACCCGCTGGCGTGATGGCCACGTAGAGGCCGTCACGGTCATTCACTTTGTAGAGCTTGTCCTTTGGCTTGAGGTTGCGCAGCTTGGTATCGGTCAGCATGGTCGGGTTAGGTTTCCTCTCAAAAATACCATGCTCAAAAAGCCCCACAAATTCTCAAAAAACCTCTTTAAGAACAATGTGTTACCTAAATTCAATACCATGAACACCCCATCAGGGGCGGCATGGTATCGAGTGCCGAACATGGCATCAGGTTCAAATCGTACCATCTACCATGCCATAGAAACGGGGTGCTTGGCGATGCGAAAATTTGCCAGACATTGCTACGCCAAGAACGAAAAAAGCCCGCAATTATGCGGGCTTATGGGTGTTTTAATGCTCTTTGGTGCCAGTCTATGCCGGACGTGGGATCACTCCCACTCGATCGTAGCTGGCGGCTTACCGCTGATGTCATACACGACGCGGGAAATGCCGTTCACTTCGTTGATGATGCGGTTAGACACACGGCCCAGGAAGTCATACGGCAGGTGTGCCCAATGCGCGGTCATGAAGTCGATGGTTTCAACCGCACGCAGAGAAACCACCCAGTCGTATTTACGGCCATCGCCCATCACGCCAACAGAGCGAACCGGCAGGAACACGGTGAACGCCTGACTCACTTTGTTGTACAGGTCGGCTTTGTGCAGTTCTTCAATGAAGATAGCGTCCGCACGACGCAGCAGGTCGCAATATTCTTTCTTCACTTCACCCAGCACGCGCACGCCCAGACCTGGTCCCGGGAACGGGTGACGGTAGAGCATATCGTACGGCAGGCCCAGTTCCAGACCAATTTTACGCACTTCGTCTTTGAACAGCTCTTTCAGCGGCTCAACCAGACCCATCTTCATCTCTTTAGGCAGACCACCTACGTTATGGTGAGATTTGATGACATGCGCTTTACCGGTCGCAGAAGCGGCAGATTCGATAACGTCAGGATAGATGGTGCCCTGCGCCAGCCATTTCACATCTTCCAGCTTCAGCGCTTCTTCGTCGAAGACTTCAACAAAAACGCGGCCAATGATCTTGCGTTTCGCTTCCGGATCGTTCTCGCCTTTCAGCGCGGTCAGGAAACGATCTTCAGCCGGAACATGAACAATGTTCAGACCAAAGTGATCACCGAACATATCCATCACCTGCCCGGCTTCATTCAGACGCAGCAGACCATTATCGACGAAAACACAGGTCAGGTTTTTACCGATCGCACGGTGCAGCAGCATCGCCGTGACGGAAGAGTCCACGCCACCGGAAAGGCCGAGGATCACTTTGTCATCGCCAACCTGCTGGCGGATACGCTCAACGGCGTCGTCGATGATTTTTGCCGGAGTCCACAACGCTTCACACTGGCAGATATCGCGGACAAAACGCTCCAGCATACGCATCCCCTGACGGGTATGGGTCACTTCCGGGTGGAACTGAACGCCGTAGAAGCGTTTTTCTTCGTTCGCCATAATGGCAAACGGGCAGCTTTCGGTGCTGGCAACGGTGACGAAGTCGGACGGAATTGCCGTCACTTTATCGCCGTGGCTCATCCACACATCCAACAGCGGTTTGCCGTCAGCGGTCAGGGAGTCTTCGATACCGCGAACCAGCGCGCTGTCGGTTACAACTTCAACCTGCGCGTAGCCGAATTCACGCTCAGTCGACCCTTCAACATGACCGCCCAACTGCATCGCCATCGTCTGCATGCCGTAGCACACGCCGAAGACCGGAACGCCGGCTTCGAAAACGTATTGCGGTGCACGTGGGCTATTTGCTTCCGTGGTGCTTTCCGGGCCACCGGAAAGAATGATACCGCTAGGATTAAACTCGCGAATCTGTGCTTCAGTTACATCCCACGCCCACAGTTCACAGTAAACGCCCAGTTCACGTACGCGACGTGCAACCAGTTGTGTGTACTGCGATCCGAAATCAAGGATGAGAATGCGATGCTTGTGAATATTGTCTGTCATTGACGCTAATTCCGAGGCAAGTGAAACAATAACAAAACGCCCGGTTAAAACCGGGCGCGGAAACTTATCAGGAGCCCATACGGTAATTCGGGGACTCTTTGGTGATGGTCACGTCGTGAACGTGGCTTTCCTGAATACCCGCACCACTGATACGTACGAATTCCGCTTTAGTACGCAATTCGTCGATAGTACCACAGCCGGTCAGCCCCATACAGGAGCGCAGGCCGCCCATCTGCTGGTGAATAATCTCTTTCAGGCGGCCTTTATAGGCAACGCGGCCTTCGATACCTTCCGGCACCAGTTTGTCTGCGGCGTTATCGCTCTGGAAGTAACGGTCAGAAGAACCTTTGGACATTGCGCCCAGAGAGCCCATACCGCGGTAGGATTTGTAGGAACGGCCCTGGTAAAGTTCGATTTCACCCGGGGATTCTTCCGTGCCCGCCAGCATGGAACCCACCATCACCGCGCTTGCACCAGCCGCGATAGCTTTGGCGATATCGCCAGAGAAACGGATACCGCCGTCAGCGATAACGGGAATCCCCATCCCTTCCAGCGCTTCAACAGCATCAGACACTGCGGTGATCTGCGGAACACCCACGCCAGTCACGATACGAGTGGTACAGATGGAACCAGGGCCAATACCCACTTTCACCGCGCTCACGCCCGCTTCCGCCAGGGCACGAGCCCCCGCGCCGGTCGCCACGTTACCGCCAATGATTTGCAGATCCGGGTATTTCGCACGGGTTTCACGAATGCGCTGTAAAACACCTTCAGAATGGCCGTGAGAAGAATCAATCAGCAGCACGTCAACACCTGCCGCGACCAGCGCATCAACACGCTCTTCGTTGCCAGCGCCTGCGCCAACCGCAGCGCCAACGCGCAGACGGCCATGCTCATCTTTACAGGAGTTCGGCTTACGTTCAGCTTTCTGGAAATCTTTTACGGTGATCATGCCGAGCAGATGGAAGCTGTCATCAACAACCAGCGCTTTCTCGACGCGTTTCTCGTGCATTTTTGCCAGCACGACGTCACGCGCTTCGCCTTCGCGAACGGTGACCAGACGCTCTTTCGGCGTCATGTAAACGCTGACCGGTTGGCTCAAATCGGTGACAAAACGCACGTCACGACCGGTGATGATCCCAACCAGCTCATTGTCTTCGGTCACGACAGGATAACCTGCAAAGCCATTGCGTTCAGTCAGTTCTTTCACTTCACGCAGGGTAGTCGTCGGCAGAACGGTTTGCGGGTCAGTTACTACGCCAGATTCATGTTTTTTCACGCGGCGGACTTCTTCTGCCTGACGCTCAATCGACATGTTTTTGTGGATAAAACCAATGCCACCTTCCTGTGCCAGTGCAATCGCGAGGCGCGCTTCAGTCACGGTATCCATCGCTGCGGAGAGCATAGGAATGTTCAGACGAATCGTTTTCGTCAACTGCGTGCTGAGGTCAGCAGTATTCGGCAGAACGGTGGAATGAGCGGGAACGAGGAGGACGTCGTCAAACGTCAAAGCTTCTTTAGCAATACGTAGCATGGGCAATATCTCTAACCTGGGGGTGGATAAATATTGCCGTGGCATTATACAGAGC
>PPYF01027383.1_pt1 | contig 24135 bp, 15 predicted proteins | sample 1559871 | NCBI WGS metagenome assembly PPYF01 (sample SAMN08240021, study PRJNA423297) | Human gut metagenome, whole genome shotgun sequencing project. | reverse complement strand
AATACCAGAGTGGCCAAATGGGGCAGACTGTAAATCTGCTGGTTTATACCTTCGGTGGTTCGAATCCATCTTCGCCCACGAATTTAAAGCTTCTGCGGAAGTAGCTCAGTCGATAGAGCATCAGCCTTCCAAGCTGAGGGTCGCGGGTTTGAGCCCCGTCTTCCGCTCTAATGAACTGACCCATACACAATGCCAATGTAGCTCAGGGGTAGAGCACTTCCTTGGTAAGGAAGAGGTCGCGGGTTCAAATCCCGCCATCGGCTCTAAAATGGTAGCCACGGTAGCGTCCTTTCGTTATCGAGGCTAATTGTTAGAAATCAATCATATAACCCAAATATAACAGAAAGTTATGGCTAAAGAGAAATTCGAAAGAACCAAGCCGCACGTAAACATCGGCACCATCGGCCACGTTGACCACGGCAAGACCACCCTTACCGCCGCCATCACCACCGTGCTGGCCAAAGCCGGTCTCTCTGAGGTTAAGTCCTTCGACCAGATCGACAACGCTCCCGAGGAAAAGGAGCGCGGTATCACAATCAACACCGCACACGTCGAGTACGAGACCGCCAACCGTCACTACGCTCACGTTGACTGCCCCGGACACGCCGACTATGTGAAGAACATGGTTACCGGTGCTGCTCAGATGGACGGTGCCATCATCGTGGTTGCCGCTACCGACGGCCCGATGCCCCAGACCCGCGAGCACATCCTTCTCGCCCGTCAGGTGAACGTGCCCCGCATCGTTGTGTTCCTCAACAAGTGCGACATGGTCGACGACGAAGAGATGCTCGAACTCGTCGAGATGGAAATGCGCGAACTTCTCTCTGCCTATGAATACGATGGCGACGAGACTCCCATCATCCGCGGTTCCGCACTCGGCGCCCTCAACGGCGAGCCCCAGTGGGAAGCTAAGGTTATGGAGCTCATGGAAGCAGTCGACAACTGGATTCCCCTGCCTCCCCGCGCTATCGACAAGCCTTTCCTGATGCCCGTAGAGGACGTCTTCTCGATCACCGGCCGCGGCACCGTTGCTACCGGTCGTATCGAAGCCGGCGTTGTCAAGGTGGGCGACGAAGTTCAGATCATGGGTCTCGGCGCCGACATGAAGAGCACCGTTACCGGCGTTGAAATGTTCCGCAAGCTCCTCGATCAGGGCGAAGCCGGCGACAACGTAGGTCTGCTCCTCCGTGGTATCGACAAGAAGGACATCAAGCGTGGTATGGTTATCTGCCACCCGGGTGTTGTGAAGCCCCACAGCAAGTTCAAAGCTTCTGTCTACATCCTGAAAAAGGAAGAAGGCGGCCGTCACACTCCCTTCCACAACCACTATCGTCCCCAGTTCTACATCCGCACACTTGACGTGACCGGTGAGATCACTCTTCCCGAAGGTGTAGAGATGGTAATGCCCGGCGACCACGTTGAGATCATCGTCGACCTCATCAACCCCGTAGCATGCGACCAGGGTCTGCGCTTCGCTATCCGTGAAGGCGGCCGCACCGTAGGTTCCGGTCAGATCACCGAGATCCTCGACTAATCAATCGAACCCCATAAAGAAAAGGCCGGCCTCGCCGGCATGGCGACGCAGGCCTTTTCTTTCCTACATACGGGAATAGCTCAGTCGGTAGAGCACTGGTCTCCAAAACCAGGTGTCGGGAGTTCGAGCCTCTCTTCCCGTGCAAACGAAATTCAAAATGGCAAAAAACAAAATACTTGCGAATATAGAGGAGTCTTACAACGAGCTTCGTTATAAGACTTCTTGGCCTACGAAAAAGCAGCTCGTGAAGTCTGCTCTGATTGTGATGATTGCTTCCGTGATAATCGCACTTATCATTTTCGTCATGGATCAGATCGTAGACCGCTTCATGCACCTCATCTACAGCATTTAACCGCTATTAATCAACATCCGAGTCGTGGAACAAGAGACTGAATTGACAAGAGGATGGTACGTGCTGCGTGCCATTTCAGGCAAGGAAGCCAAGGTAAAGGAACTTCTTGATGCTGCAATCAGGAATTCCGATCTGGGCAAACATCTGTTTCAGGTCCTGATTCCTACCGAGAAGGTGCTGACAGTGCGCAACGGCAAGAAAGTCGTAAAGGAGCGCAATCTGTATAGCGGTTACGTCTTCATCGAGGCAGAGCTTACGGGCGATGTCATGCATGAGCTCGCCAACACTTCCAATGTCATAGACTTCCTTCGCGGCCGCGAGAAACTCTCGCCCCCCGAGCGTCTGCGCCAGAGCGAAGTGCTGCGTATGCTCGGCACCGCTGACGAAATCAACGATGCGGCCGACGGCGACATCAACGACTACATGGTCGGCGAGACCGTCAAGGTCAACGAAGGTCCTTTCGTGGGCTTCAGCGGCGTCATTGAGGAAGTCAACCGGGAGAAGAAAAAGCTGAAGGTGATGGTCAAGATCTTCGGCCGCAAAACGCCCCTTGAACTTGACAATTCGCAGGTAGAGCGCGAATGATGTCTTCCCCGGGGATGTTGTTACGGACGTTCCCCGTCGATGTCATGCGCAAGAATCAATAATCTTTAAGTTAACAACAATGGCTAAAGAAATTGCTGGACAAATCAAATTGCAGATCAAAGGCGGAGCAGCTAATCCCTCTCCTCCAGTAGGTCCCGCACTGGGCTCCAAGGGTATCAATATCATGGAGTTCTGCAAGCAGTTCAACGCCCGTACCCAGGACAAAGCCGGTAAGATCCTGCCTGTAGTTATCACCTACTACACCGACAAGAGCTTCGACTTCGTCGTCAAGACTCCTCCCGTAGCCGTCCAGCTCAAGGAAGTGGCTAAGGTGAAGTCCGGTTCGAAAGAGCCGAACCGTACGAAGGTGGGCGAAATCACCTGGGAGCAGGTAAAGGCAATCGCTACCGACAAGATGCCTGACCTCAACTGCTTCACTGTTGAATCGGCTATGCATATGGTTGCCGGTACGGCCAGAAGTATGGGTATCACCGTCAAAGGTCAGTTCCCCGAAAATAACTAATAAACTTCAATTGAAATGAGTAAACTTACAAAAAACCAAAAAGTTGCCTTGTCGAAGATTGAAGCCGGGAAAGCCTACAGCCTTAACGAGGCTGTGGAGAAGGTGAAAGAAGTGACCTACACCAAATTCGACGCTTCGTTCGACATTGACGTACGCCTCGGCGTGGATCCCCGTAAGGCCAACCAGATGGTGCGCGGCGTCGTGACGCTGCCCCACGGCACAGGCAAGCAGGTGCGCGTTCTCGTGCTCTGCAATCCGGACGCTGAAGCAGCAGCCAAGGCAGCCGGTGCCGACTATGTAGGTCTCGAAGAATATATCGACAAAATCAAAGGCGGCTGGACCGACGTCGACGTCATCATCACTCAGCCAGCTATCATGGGTAAGATCGGTGCCCTCGGCCGTATCCTCGGTCCCCGCGGCCTCATGCCTAACCCCAAAAGCGGCACAGTTACCGTTGACGTGGCAAAGGCAGTCGAGGAAGTGAAGAAGGGTAAGATCGACTTCAAGGTCGACAAGAACGGTATCGTTCACTCTTCCATCGGCAAGATGAACTTCACTCCCGAGCAGATGCGCGACAACGCACGCGAATTCATCGCCACGCTTATCAAGCTGAAGCCCGCCACCGCCAAAGGCACCTACATCAAGAGTATTTATCTTTCGAGCACCATGAGTCCCGGCGTTAAAGTCGACACCAAGACGGTTGACGCCTAAACCCCTTAATTTTGCGACAAAATGAAAAAGGAAGATAAAGCACTCATCATTGAGAATATCACCGAGACCATCAAGAGCTATTCCGGCTTCTATCTCGTAGAAACCGCCGGACTTGATGCGGAGAAGACCAGCGCCCTGCGCCGCGCCTGCTTTGACGCCGGTGTGAAACTGATGGTTGTCAAGAACAGCCTTCTGCACAAGGCACTCGAGAGCATGGACGCTGACTACAGCGAGCTTTACCCCGCGCTCAAGGGCTCCACTTCGCTCATCTGCACCAACGTAGGCAACGCTCCCGCCAAGCTGCTCAAGGACTTCATCAAGAAGGACGACGTCCTGCCCGCACTCAAGGGTGCATACGTTGAAGAGACCGTGTACCTCGGTGCCGACCAGCTCGACGCACTCGCAGCCATCAAGAGCAAGAACGAGCTCATCGCCGACGTCATCGCTCTGCTGCAGTCGCCCGCCAAGAACGTCGTATCCGCCCTCCAAAGCGGTGCCACCACGCTCCACGGCGTACTCGAAACTCTCTCCAAGAAAGAAGACTAAACCAAAACCGAATCAACAAACAAACAAATACATACTACAATGGCAGATCTCAAAGCTTTTGCAGAACAACTGGTAAACCTCACCGTCAAGGAGGTAAACGAACTCGCCCAGATCCTCAAGGACGAATACGGCATTGAACCCGCAGCTGCTGCTGTAGCTGTTGCTGCCGGTCCCGCAGCCGGTCCCGCTGTCGAAGAGAAGACTTCGTTCGACGTAGTCCTCAAGGCCGCAGGTGCCAACAAGCTCAACGTTGTCAAGAAGGTGAAAGACCTCGCTGGTCTTGGCCTGAAGGAAGCCAAGGAACTCGTCGACGGCGCTCCCTCGACTGTCAAGGAAGGTCTCTCCAAGGCTGAAGCCGAAGACCTCAAGAAGCAGCTCGAAGAAGTTGGCGCTGAAGTCGAACTTAAATAATCACGCCTGTTAATCAGGCCCGTAGGTAAAGACTCTCCCGAGGGGAGTAGTCTTTACCTTTTTGTGTCTAATTCAAAATTTGAGTTCCCCTTAACCCTATTTTTCCCCTGATGTCAGTCTCTTTAGATAAACCCCGTGTGAATTTCGCATCGGTGAAAAATCCTCTGCCGTTCCCCGATTTCCTGGAGGTACAGCTCAAGTCGTTCCGCGACTTCCTGCAGCTCGACACCGCCCCGGAAAAGCGCAACAACGAGGGCCTCTACAAGGTCTTTGCAGAGAATTTCCCCATAGCCGACACACGTAACAACTTTGTGCTGGAGTTTCTGGATTACTACATCGATCCTCCCCGCTACACCATCGAGGAGTGTCTCGAGCGTGGTATGACCTACAGCGTGCCCCTCAAGGCCAAACTCAAATTGTATTGCACCGACCCCGACCACGAGGATTTCGCCACCGAGATCCAGGATGTCTATCTGGGTGCCATACCCTATATGACAGAATCCGGCACCTTCGTCATTAACGGTGCCGAGCGCGTCATCGTGAGCCAGCTGCACCGTTCGCCGGGCGTATTCTTCGGACAGAGCACTCATGCCAACGGCACAAAGCTCTACTCGGCCCGCATTATCCCCTTCCGCGGTTCATGGATTGAGTTCGCCACTGACATCAACAATGTCATGTACGCCTACATCGACCGTAAGAAGAAGCTCCCCGTCACCACGCTGCTTCGCGCCATTGGTCTGGAAAGCGACAAGGACATCATCGAAATCTTCGGCCTCGCCGAGGAGGTCAAGGTCAACAAGACCAACCTCAAGAAGGCTGTGGGCCGCAAGCTCGCCGCACGTGTGCTCAAGACCTGGATCGAGGACTTCGTCGACGAAGACACCGGCGAGGTTGTCAGCATCGAGCGCAACGACGTCATCATCGACCGCGAGACCGTGCTCGAGGAGAACGACATCCAGCTCATCCTCGACAGCGGTGTGCAGAACATCCTCCTGCACAAGGAGGACGCCAACACCAGCGACTACTCCATCATCTTCAACACCCTGCAGAAGGATACCTCCAACTCCGAGAAGGAGGCCGTGCAGTACATCTACCGCGCACTACGCAACGCCGAGCCGCCGGACGAGGCCAGCGCCCGCGAGGTAATCCAGAACCTCTTCTTCAGCGAGAAGCGCTACGACCTCGGCGAGGTGGGCCGCTACCGCATCAACAAGAAGCTCGACCTCGGCATCCCCATGGAGGTGCAGGTGCTCACCAAGGAGGACATCATCGCCATCATCAAGTACCTTATCGAGCTTATCAACTCTAAGGCTGATGTCGACGATATCGACCACCTCAGCAACCGCCGCGTGCGCACCGTCGGCGAGCAGCTCTACAACCAGTTCGGCGTAGGTCTGGCCCGCATGTCGCGCACCATCCGCGAGCGCATGAACGTGCGCGACAACGAGGTGTTCACCCCCATCGACCTCATCAACGCGAAGACAATATCTTCCGTCATCAATACATTCTTCGGCACCAACGCCCTCAGCCAGTTCATGGACCAGACCAACCCTCTGGCCGAAATCACGCACAAGCGCCGTCTCTCGGCCCTCGGCCCCGGCGGTCTGTCGCGTGAGCGTGCAGGATTCGAGGTGCGCGACGTGCACTACACCCACTACGGACGCCTCTGCCCCATCGAGACCCCTGAAGGCCCCAACATCGGCCTTATCAGCTCGCTGTGCGTCTACGCCAAGATCAACGACCTCGGATTCATCGAGACTCCTTACCGCAAGGTAGAGGACGCAAAGGTCAACCTCAACAACGACGAGGTGGTCTACCTCACCGCCGAAATCGAGGAAGGCAAGATCATCGCCCAGGGCAACGCTCCGCTTAACGACGACGGCACCTTCGTGCGCGACCGCGTAAAGGCCCGTCTCGACGCCGACTTCCCCGTGGTCGCTCCCGGCGAGGTACAGCTCATGGACGTATCGCCCATGCAGATTGCCTCCATCGCCGCATCGCTCATTCCCTTCCTGGAGCATGACGACGCCAACCGCGCCCTCATGGGATCGAACATGATGCGCCAGGCCGTGCCTCTGATGCGCAGCGAGGCCCCCATCGTCGGCACCGGCATCGAGGGACAGCTCATCCGCGACAGCCGCACGCAGATCACTGCCGAAGGCGCAGGCGTGGTTGAATACGTAGACGCACGCGTCATACGCATCCGCTACGACCGCACCGAGGACGAGGAATTCGTCGCATTCACCGACGCCGTCAAGGAATACCACATTCCCAAGTTCCGCAAGACCAACCAGAGCACGACCATCGACCTGCGCCCCATCTGCAACAAGGGCCAGCGCGTGGCCAAGGGCGACATCCTCACCGAGGGCTACGCCACCGAGCGCGGCGAGCTCGCTCTGGGACGCAACCTCAAGGTAGCGTTCATGCCCTGGAAAGGCTACAATTATGAGGACGCCATCGTGCTCAACGAACGCATGGTGCGCGACGACATCCTCACCAGCGTACACGTCGACGAGTACTCGCTCGAAGTGCGCGAGACCAAGCGCGGCATGGAGGAACTCACCAGCGATATCCCCAACGTCAGCGAGGACGCCACCAAGGACCTCGACGAGCGCGGCATCATCCGCATCGGCGCCCGCGTAGTCCCCGGCGACATCATGATAGGCAAGATCACCCCCAAGGGCGAGAGCGACCCCACTCCCGAGGAGAAGCTGCTCCGCGCCATCTTCGGCGAGAAGGCCGGCGACGTCAAGGACGCATCGCTCAAGGCCACCCCGTCGCTCAAGGGCGTAGTCATCGGCACCAACCTCTTCAGCCGCGCCGCCAAGAAGCGCAAGAGCAAGAGTGCCAACGCCCTCCTGCCCAAGCTCGACGAGGAGTACGAGGAGAAGCAGAACGAGCTCCGCGACATCCTCGTGGGCAAGCTCATGACCCTGACCGCCGGCAAGACCTCGCAGGGCGTCAAGGACTTCCTCGGCAGCGAGCTCATCGCCAAGGGCGCCAAGTTCACCGCCGGTGTCCTCAAGGAAATCGACTACGACACCATCAACCTCAGCAAGTGGACCAACGACCAGCATAAGAACGACCTCATCCGTGCGACCATCGTCAACTATCTGCGCCGCAGCAAGGAGATCGAAGCCGAGCTCCGCCGCAAGAAGTTCGACATCAGCATGGGTGACGACCTGCCCACCGGCATCATGCAGATTGCCAAGGTCTACATCGCCAAGAAGCGCAAGATCGGCGTCGGCGACAAGATGGCCGGCCGCCACGGCAACAAGGGTATCGTATCGCGCATCGTGCGCCAGGAGGACATGCCCTTCCTCGCCGACGGCACTCCGGTCGACATCTGCCTGAACCCCCTGGGCGTGCCCTCGCGCATGAACCTCGGCCAGATTTTCGAGACCGTTCTCGGCTGGGCCGGACGCGAGCTCGGCGAGAAGTTCGCCACTCCCATCTTCGACGGCGCGACCCTCGACGACCTCAACGCTTGGACCGATAAGGCCGGCCTGCCCCGCTACGGCAAGACCTACCTCTACGACGGCGGTACCGGCGAGCGCTTCGACCAGCCCGCCACCGTAGGCGTGATCTACATGCTCAAGCTCGGCCACATGGTCGAGGACAAGATGCACGCCCGCAGCATCGGCCCGTACTCCCTCATCACCCAGCAGCCTCTGGGCGGTAAGGCACAGTTCGGCGGTCAGCGCTTCGGTGAGATGGAAGTATGGGCGCTCGAAGCATTCGGCGCATCCCACATCCTCCAGGAGATTCTCACCATCAAGAGCGACGACGTCAACGGCCGCAGCAAGGCCTACGAGGCCATCGTCAAGGGCGAGCCCATGCCCACCCCCGGCATCCCCGAATCGCTCAACGTGCTCCTGCACGAGCTTCGCGGCCTCGGTCTCAGCATCAGCCTCGACAACTAATCCTCAACACCGTAAAGCATACACTCAAATATGGCTTTCAAGAAAGAAATCAAACCCAAGAATACCTTCTCCAAAATCACCATCGGGCTCGCTTCGCCCGAGGAGATTCTGGCGCGGTCGTCCGGTGAGGTGCTCAAGCCCGAAACCATCAACTACCGCACCTACAAGCCCGAGCGCGACGGCCTCTTCTGCGAGCGCATCTTCGGCCCGGTGAAGGACTACGAGTGCCATTGCGGCAAATACAAGCGTATCCGCTACAAGGGTATCGTCTGCAACCAGTGCGGTGTAGAAGTGACTGAGAAGAAAGTGCGCCGCGAACGCATGGGCCACATCAAGCTCGTCGTGCCCGTGGCTCACATCTGGTACTTCCGTTCCCTGCCCAACAAGATAGGCTATCTGCTCGGTCTTCCCTCCAAGAAGCTCGACATGGTCATCTACTACGAGCGCTACGTCGTCATCAATCCCGGCGCAGCCGAGGGCGTCGAGAAGCTCGACCTCCTCACCGAGGAGGAATACTTCGACATCCTCGACAAGCTCCCCGACAACAGCCTGCTCGACGACAACGACCCCAACAAGTTCGTTGCCAAGATGGGTGCCGAGGCCCTCTACGACCTGCTCCAGACCATCGACCTCGACAGCCTCAGCTACCAGCTGCGCCATCAGGCCGACAGCGACGGCAGCCAGCAGCGCAAGACCGAGGCCCTTAAGCGCCTGCAGGTGGTCGAGAGTTTCCGTGCGTCCCGCGGACGCAACAAGCCCGAGTGGATGATTCTCCAGGTAGTACCCGTCATTCCCCCGGAGATACGTCCTCTCGTGCCCCTCGACGGCGGCCGTTTCGCCACCAGCGACCTCAACGACCTCTACCGCCGTGTCATCATACGCAACAACCGCCTCAAGCGCCTTATCGAGATCAAGGCTCCCGAGGTGATTCTGCGCAACGAGAAGCGCATGCTTCAGGAAGCCGTCGACTCGCTCCTCGACAACAGCCGCAAGTCGTCGGCCGTCAAGAGCGACGCCAACCGCCCTCTCAAGTCGCTGTCCGACTCCCTCAAGGGCAAGCAGGGACGCTTCCGTCAGAACCTCCTCGGTAAACGTGTCGACTACTCCGCGCGTTCCGTCATCGTCGTCGGCCCCGAGCTGAAGATGCATGAGTGCGGTCTGCCCAAGGACATGGCCGCCGAGCTCTACAAACCCTTCGTAATACGCAAGCTCATCGAACGCGGCATCGTCAAGACCGTGAAGAGTGCAAAGAAGATTGTCGACCGCAAGGAGCCCGTCGTATGGGACATCCTCGAGCACGTCATGAAGGGCCATCCCGTACTGCTCAACCGCGCCCCCACGCTGCACCGTCTCGGCATCCAGGCATTCCAGCCCAAGATGATCGAGGGCAAGGCCATCCAGCTCCATCCGCTGGCATGTACCGCCTTCAACGCCGACTTCGACGGCGACCAGATGGCCGTCCACCTTCCCCTCGGCAACGAGGCCGTGCTGGAGGCCCAGCTGCTCATGCTCGGCGCGCACAACATCCTCAACCCCGCCAACGGCGCCCCCATCACCGTGCCTTCGCAGGACATGGTGCTCGGTCTCTACTACATCACCAAGCTCCGCAAGGGCGACAAGGGCGAAGGCTCCGTGTTCTACGGTCCTGAGGAAGCGCAGATTGCCTACAACGAAGGCCGCGTGACGCTCCACGCTCCCGTCAGCGTGCTTGTCGACGACATCGACGAGAACGGCAACCCCATCCGCCACATCGTCGAGAACACATCCGTAGGCCGCGTGCTCGTCAACCAGTACGTGCCCAAGGAGATAGGCTACGTCAACGAGATTCTTTCCAAGAAGTCGCTGCGCAACATCATCTCCACCGTCATCAAGCACTGCGGTATCCCCCGTTCGGCCCAGTTCCTCGACGACATCAAGAACCTCGGCTACTACATGGCCTTCAAGGGCGGCCTGAGCTTCAACCTCGGCGACGTCATCATCCCCGCCGAGAAGAAGGAAATCGTCGACGAAGGCTACAAGCAGGTGCAGGAGGTCATGGACAACTACTCCATGGGCTTCATCACCAACACCGAGCGCTACAATCAGATCATCGACATCTGGACGCACGTCAACAGCAAGCTCACCGAGGTGCTCATGAAGCAGATGACCGAGGCCCAGCAGGGTTTCAACTCCGTATTCATGATGCTCGACTCCGGCGCCCGCGGTTCGAAGGACCAGATCCGTCAGCTCGCCGGTATGCGCGGCCTTATGGCTAAGCCTCAGAAAGCCGGTGCCGAAGGCGGTCAGATCATCGAGAACCCGATTCTCGCCAACTTCAAGGAAGGCCTGAGCGTGCTCGAGTACTTCATCTCCACCCACGGTGCCCGCAAGGGTCTTGCCGACACGGCTCTTAAGACGGCCGACGCCGGTTATCTCACCCGCCGTCTGGTCGACGTGGCCCACGACGTCATCATCACCGAGGAAGACTGCGGCACACTCCGCGGCCTCGTATGCACCGAGGTGAAGAAGAACGACGAAGTCGTCGCCACCCTCGGCGAGCGCATCCTCGGCCGCGTGAGCGTGCACGACATCATCGACCCCCTCACCGGCGAGCTCATCGTCGCTGCCGGCGAAGAAATCAACGATGCCGCCGCCGAGCGTATCGAGGCTTCGCCCATCGAGAGCGTCGAGATCCGTTCCGTCCTCACCTGCGAGAGCAAGCGCGGCGTCTGCGCCAAGTGCTACGGCCGCAACCTCGCCAACAGCCGCCTCGTGCAGAAGGGTGAGGCCGTAGGCGTCATCGCCGCACAGTCCATCGGCGAGCCCGGTACTCAGCTCACCCTGCGTACCTTCCACGTCGGCGGTGTTGCCAGCAACATCGCTGCCATCAACAGCGTCACGGCCCGCTACAACGGTATCCTCGAGATCGAGGAGCTCCGCACCGTCACCACCGACGAGGTCGGCCCCAACGGCAAGCCCGTGCAGGTAGTGATGGGCCGTCTGGCCGAGATGCGCATCATCGACCCCAACACCAAGATGATGCTCGCCAACGCTCCCGTGCAGTACGGCTCCAAGCTCTACTTCAGCGACGGCGACACCGTCAAGGTGGGCGACGTCATCTGCGAGTGGGACCCCTTCAACGCCGTCATCATCAGCGAATTCGGCGGCAAGCTCGTTTACCGCAACCTCGTGGAGAACGTCAACTACCGCGTCGACACCGACGAGCAGTCGGGTCTCGCCGATAAGATCATCATCGAGAGCCGCGACCGCGTGCGTGTGCCCGAGGCCGACATAGTCGACGCCAACGGCCAGGTGCTCGTCACCTACGCTCTCCCCGTGGGTGCCCACCTGATGCTCGACACCGACGCCGACATCAAGCCCGGCGACACCTTCGCCAAGATACCCCGCGCCACAGGCGGCGCCGGCGACATCACGGGCGGTCTGCCCCGTGTCACCGAGCTCTTCGAGGCCCGCAACCCGTCGAACCCCGCCATCGTCAGCGAAATCGACGGCGAGGTACACTTCGGCAAGGTTAAGCGCGGCAACCGCGAAATCTCCATCACGCCCAAGGTCGGCGACGTCAAGAAGTACCTCGTGCCTCTGTCGAAGCAGATCCTCGTGCAGGAGAACGACGTCGTGCGCGCCGGCACTCCCCTCTCCGACGGTGCCATCACGCCTGCCGACATCCTCAGCATCATGGGTCCGACAGCCGTCCAGGAATACATCGTCAACGAGGTTCAGGACGTGTACCGCATGCAGGGTGTGAAGATCAACGACAAGCACTTCGAGGTAATCGTGCGCCAGATGATGCGCAAGGTCAGCATCCTCGACCCGGGCGACACCTGCTTCCTCGAGCAGCAGATCGTCGACAAGCGCGACTTCATGGACGAGAACGACCGCATCTGGGGCAAGAAGGTTGTCACCGACGCCGGCGACAGCACCGAACTCCAGCCCGGCCAGATAATCACGGCCCGCAAGCTCCGCGACGAGAACTCGTCGCTGAAGCGCCGCGACCTCAGGCTCGTCATCGTGCGCGACGCCGTGCCCGCCACCTCCGAGCAGATTCTCCAGGGCATCACCCGTGCCGCCCTCCAGACATCCAGCTTCATGTCGGCCGCATCCTTCCAGGAGACCACCAAGGTACTCAACGAAGCCGCCATCAACGGCAAGACCGACAACCTCGTGGGCATGAAGGAGAACGTCATCTGCGGACACCTCATCCCCGCCGGTACCGGCCTCCGCGAGTACGAACGCCTCGTAGTGGGCAGCCGCGACGACATCGCCGGCGTCTACTCCGAAGCCGAGGATGTCGAGGCCGAGGAAGTGGAGCGCTAAGGCGCTTGAACTATAAAGTATGAACAACGGCGGCGCCCACCCGGGGCGCCGCCGTTGTCGCAATTGTTCGGTATCTACGATGGTGCCAAATGTGCATAAGAAGTACGGGATTTGGCACTTTATTTTTCCGCAATGCGCTGTATATCTTATGATTGTATGGCCGGAGGCCATGGATCTTGTTAACCGCGGGCACTTGTGCCCGTGGCAAGGAGACGCCCTCAAATTCAGCCCCGGAGGTGGCTGAATTTTGCCGGTGCAGCCACCTCCGGGGCTGATCCCGTAGTTGGGCCTTTACCCCGGGCGGCACGCGCCCGGGGCTAACAAAATCCATGGCCTCCGGCCATATATATGTTGTTTTCGGACAACTTTTTCAGTTCAATTAAGACAATTGGTACGCGTAGCCCCCTCTTACCTATCCCCTATAAACTCTAAACTCAAAAAGAGAGAGCCCGCGGAGCGCGGCGGGCAGTTTTCAGCCCATGCGTGAGGAGGCGCAGCCGACGAGCCATGGGACTGTGTGCCACCATCCTCCACGCGCCGAGCTCCGGCAGGAAGCGACAGCGCGTGCTTAAGGACTTTAGTCCGAGAAATCCACAAGGTTGTGAGATACAAGTCTTATTTACTCGGCGGGTATGATCCGGCAATGAGACATAGATATTTACCAATATCCAATAAATGATAGCTAGCTTTTTTAGCTTTTTTACTATATAGCGGAAAATTTTATGTTTAATTGTTTGATTTCAGAAAAAATAAGTAACTTTGTAGCGCAGACCGTCCGGAAGCCCCGGCTGTGGGTAAGAGGGCGGTGGGCAGACATAATGAAAAGCGTTTATCCGCGCTGATTCTTGACCTTTCGAAATTCTCGCAAGAGTTAGGAGGGATTATTTGAGGATTTGCTATCTTTTTCTTTCCGTTGCTAATCAGCATATTATAAGATTTTGGATTTTGCCTGAATTGGGCCTATTTGGGGAATTTTCGCATTCAGTACACAATTTGTACGATTCAGTTGTTAATAGTTGTATAGGGCGATTTTTGCGGATTATGAGTTCGCACTAACTTTGCGTATAAACACAAAATTAGGCTCTTATGGCAAAAATCGAAACAAAGAACAAACAGAATCCGAAACTCGTGCAAACAACCCTCAAGGATGGTCGTGCAAGTCTTGCGTTGGAGTATTATCTCGGTCGCTCGGAGTCGCCTGTCCTTGATGACGAGGGTAATCAGGTATTCTATACTTCCGGCGCAATGTCAGGCAAACCGAAATACAAAGTCAAGCACAACCGCAAGCGCGAGAATCTGAATCTTTATATATGGATTCATCCGCGCTCACCTCAGGAGCGCACACAAAACCGCAATACTCTCGCTCTCGCCGAAAAGATACGTTTTGAGCGTGAACAGGAATTCCTTGAAGACCGCGAGGGATACCGACTGAAAAAGGAGAAGGAGGTGGACTTGCTGCGCTACTTCCGCAAGCATCGCGAAGATGAGGTATATGCCCGTTCCACCCGTATCGGCTTCGGCACGGCTTATCGCCGTTTCATTGACTTTCTTGGCAGTATGCCAAAATACAAGAAGTATGTCGATTTTCTCCGCATGGATCTTCTGACTCCTGAAATGGTCGGCGGATATGTGGAGTATCTGAAAAAAGTGTCTGTCGGAGATGGCGGCGCACGAACTTACGGACTATTTAAGAAAGTCATCACCACTGCTGTGGAAGAAGGTTTGATGAAAAAGAATCCGTGCAAAGGTATCGCCATGCGCAAGGATGCCTATGCAATCAAAAAGCAGATTTTGACGCTTGATGAGATAAGGAGGCTTGCCTCAACTCCCTTTGCCGGGAGTTATCCCGACATAAGGAGAGCGTTTCTTTTCAGTCTCTACACAGGTATCAGATGGCGAGATGTAAGCCAGCTCACTTATGAGAATGTCGATTTGTCTTCCGGCTTATTAAAATTCGAGCAGAGCAAGATTGCAGGGCGTAGCAAAAGTAGTAGTGTGGTTACACCGTTGAGTCCGATGTTGCATAAGATTATCGGAGAGCCTGAAGTGCATGGAGATTGCCGACAGCTTATTTTCTCGCTGCCCACATGGTCAACTTGTGTGAAACAGTTAGACGCTTGGGTAAAGGCGGCAGGAATAGGAAAGCATATAACATGGCATTGCGCCCGGCATTCTTTCGCCGTGAACATCCTTAACGGCGGAGCGAACATCAAAACCGTCCAATCATTGATGGGCCACGCCAGCATAGAGATGACGGAAAAATATCTGCGTGTGGTCGATGAACTGAAACACAAGGCTATCAACAGCCTCCCCGAATTGGATTACGAGTGATAATGCGCTGACAGTATATTGGCATGAAGATGGCAGTGTGCTGTCTGTGCATTATCCTATGTTTCGTTGTTCTTCAATTGAAATCGCCCTATAAACAAAAAAAACACAATCTTTCGGTCGTGCAATCTTCGTCACTACAAGACGATGTTTGCACGGCTTTTTCTTTTCGCCGCCAATCCCAATGAAAACAAAAAAGAAAAATGGAGTGTGAAAATCGGCAATGGGGATTACGACTTTGGAGTAAGACCAACCTAACATTCGGCAAGGGTTTTGAGCAGCTAAATCTATTTCGCGCTGCTCAAAACATACCTTGCCGAATCCCGACGGATTCCGTTGTACGTTAAGTAATTATATAAGGTTGTGGAATACGGGACCCCGGATTTTATGCCGGATTCATGTCTGAAATCGGGAAAATTGGCATTTCAGTCTGTTTGAATGTAAAATGGATATAAAAATTCGGGATGGCAATGAGGGAAGAATAAGATTTTGCAAAGGATAGTTAAGGTCGTTTCGGACTAAATATGTAATGAAGTTATGGCTCTAAAAGGAATAAACCGCAATAATACAGATAGTTAACGATAGCGGTCTTGATTGCAAGACGGCTGAAATGATGTAATGACGTATTGACGTATTTATTTATGAATGTCATGACGTAATGATGTATTTACGTGTTGATGTGCTTATGTATGATTGTATTGGAATATTTTAGTCTGAATGTATGGATAGATGACTGAATGACTGGGTTTTCAAATGATTGACTGATTGAATGACTGAATGATTGAGTGACTGATTGACTGACTGGTCATTCAGTTGATTGAATGATTGAATGACTGACAGACTGAATGATTGATTGGCTGAGTGATTGGTCATAAAACAAGCCTTATGACTGCCCAATTGAAGTAAAGACCGTCCAATCTGTCCGTTGATTTTCAGCCATTAGATTTTTCATCATGCAATTTTGAAATCAGAACTTCCAAGCTTGTTTTAGAGAAGTTGACTTCCGATATTGAGATATTCGATTTTAGATAATACCAATGGCATCTAATCTTTAGGTCTGTTGATGATTTTTATTCGGATTGAGTTTCGCTGATTTTACGAGTCTTAAAGGATTTTGAGGTTGTGAGCCTAAAATTTAATTTGCTCTTCGCCATAGAATCAAACGAAATTTTTTGTAACTTTGCAATCTACTATGCGTAGTAGACTGACAAAGACCACGACATAATAAAATAGATTATCTCAACATATAAAGGAGCTTCCTTGTAGTCGCATAAAGGCTTGGTCGCCTGTCAGAACTATAAGGAGGCTCTTTTGTTTTCGCCAAAGGACATCTTACCGTGAGCAAAAAGACGAAAACATACGACATACCCGATGAGGTAGCCGAAGCAATTGTCGCAGAGCGAAAGTCGCTGTACGGCATAAAATCTTATGTCAGCCTGTTTAGTAGTGCTGGCATTGGTTGCTATGGCTTCAAAGAAGCAGGGTATAGCTGTATTGCCACGGTCGAATTATTAGAACGTCGCCTGAAGATTCAGAAGTACAACAATAAATGTATGTTGTCATCTGGATATATTTGTGGTGATATGACTCTTCCTGGGACAAAAGATAAAGTTTTCCATGAATTGAAAGTTTGGAAAGAGTGCTTTGGTGTTGATGATTTAGATGTTCTGATTGCAACTCCACCATGTCAAGGAATGTCCGTTGCTAATCATAAGAAAGGTGATGAGCTTAAACGAAATTCTTTGGTGGTAGAATCCATAAAGATAACACAAGAAGTAAAGCCAAAATTCTTTATTTTTGAAAATGTACGCGCATTCTTAAATTCAATATGTACTGATATTGATGGAAAGGATAAAACAATTCAAGAGGCAATCTCTATGAATTTAGGCGGTCATTACAATATCCTTTATAGGATTGTGAATTTCAAAGATTATGGTTGTCCGTCAAGTAGAACGAGAACACTTGTAATTGGCGTTAGAAAGGATTTGCAAGACATCGCCCCATTTGATATTTTCCCTACGCAGACATCAGAAAAAACCTTGCGAGAAACGATTGGTCATCTCCCTGAACTTACTGAGATGGGCGAGATTTCTACAGATGACATATATCATAATTTTAGAAAATATGCACCCCACATGGAAAGGTGGATTTCTGAAATTAAGGAAGGTCAATCTGCATTTGACAACGAGGATATTACAAGAATCCCTCACACCGTCAAGAATGGCGTAGTTGTTTATAATGCTAAGAAAAATGGTGATAAATATACACGCCAATATTGGGATAAAGTTGCGCCCTGCATCCATACTCGCAATGACATTATGGCGAGTCAAAATACTGTACATCCAACTGACAACCGCGTATTTAGTATTCGAGAGGTAATGCTTATGATGTCAGTCCCTTATTCCTTTCAGTGGACTGATATACCATTCGACCAATTAAATGCTCTTCCATTAAAAGAAAAGCAAGCTTTTCTTAAAAAGGAGGAAATGAATATAAGACAAAATCTTGGAGAAGCTGTTCCGACGATTATATTCAGACAAATTGCAAACAAAATTCGTAAATATCTTGAACGTCCAACATTTACAAATGCTGATGCGCTTGCATTGGTAAAAGATAACCAATTATGGACTCAGGAAAGAATAATTAGATATATTCGTCAAAGCCAGTCATCTTTCTCTCGCCTTTCTCGAATAGTTGAAATGGCAAATTCAGAGAGAGATAATACTGCCGCATACTATACTCGCCAAGATATTTGTTTCAGCATTGTCAACAACTTACCTGAAGCAAAGAATTTTTCCACACTATCTATTTTAGAACCGTCTATCGGAGTGGGGAATTTTTTGCCGGCTTTAATTGATAGATATGCTAATGTTTCTAATGTAACGATTGATGTTGTTGATATAAATCCCACATCAATTCAATTGCTAAAAGAAATGCTCCTGCATATCAATATTCCAGCCAATGTCAAGATTAATTTTATTGAGGGCGATTTCTTGTTACTTGAGTTTGATAAAAAATACGATATTGTAATCGGTAATCCTCCATACATGAAATTGACTAAAGAGAAATCTTTAGCCACTAAGTATAAGGCTGGTGCAATCAATAAAGACACGAATAATATCTTTGCTTTCTTTGTTGAAAAAGCCATAAAGTTGGGTTCGTATGTTTCTCTAATAGTTCCTAAAAGCATAATAAATGCGCCCGAATTCAATAAAACACGTGAGATAATGAATTACCATTCAATATCCCATATCATTGACTTTGGGGAAAAGGCATTTAAAGGCGTTAAAATTGAAACTATCTCTTTCACAATAAATACTACCCGGAAATCCGGTGAAACTTTGGTATCTTCATATATCAATAATTCGGTTCGTCTGCTTCCGCAAAAATATATTACTGATTCTTTCTTCCCTTATTGGCTTCTATATCGAAATGAGGATTTCGACAGGGTGGCAAATTCTATGAGTTTTGGTATCTTCAAATCATATCGAGATAGAGTAATCACCAAAGCCGTTACTAAGTCGAGAGGGAAATTTCGGGTGCTTAAATCAAGGAATATAGGTAATAATGAGGTTATTGACATCCCGGATTATGATTGTTATGTGGATGATATATCATCTTTTGATGTATCAAAATTTCTGAACCATACGGAATGTGTTCTACTTCCTAACTTAACATACAATCCAAGAGCTTGTTTTTTACCAAAGAACTGTATTGCAGATGGCTCTGTCGCTATTTTATCCTTGTCTGACCCCGATGTAACAGTCACGGCAAAAGATCTTGAATTTTATGCCACTGATGAATTTATCCAATTTTATGCCATAGCGCGAAACTTGGGTACACGTTCTTTAAACATTGACAATAATTCCGTATTTTTCTTTGGGAAACAAATAATAACAGAATCATGAGAGAAGTTATAAACGAATATTTGAACAAGTTTGATTTTGACATACGAAAGTCGCATGATTCGAGGTATGTTGACCAAAAATGTACACCAGACATCGTTTGTTTCTTGGCAGATTGCATACTAAACATCGCAGCCTCCCACCCAACATTTACGGCTAATGATATATGGCAAAGTCAATATTTCAAGCATAATTGCCGAGTGGTATTCAACAAGCCGTATGCTGATGACAAAAGAGCAAAGAATGAATACAATAAATGGTTCTCGCAGCCATTAAAGTTATTCCATACAGCTGGAATTCTTGATGCAAATCTCTCGACACGTCCTGCCACATATTCAATAAAGAATGAGGAATTATTGGATTATATTTCCCGACGTGAAAGAAATTCGTATAACTTTCTATATTGTTACCTCTCAAAGGTTTTGAAAGACAGCGGTTTCTGGAGGTATTTTGAAGAATACTTGCATAATGTAACCGAGAATCGCATTGCTGCCAAAAACGAATTATATGATAGGTATTATCGTTTAATAAGCGGTAATACTCCAACACAATCCAGATTGGACATATATCGAATGTTCCACAAAGTGCTGAATGTGTTGGCGGCGGAACACAATGTTCCCGGTAGCAGCGGAAGGGAGGCTCGAATGTTCTCTGATTTGATGTACAACCATAAGAATTGGCGGGATTTGAACAAGGAGAAATCCGTGACACGCCAAGAAGCGGCAGAAGAACGTGTTGACGAACAGCAGGAAGCTTATAATTCTTACTATGTTCAGAAAGCAACGAATCTGCTGAAGAAAATTCAAAAAGAGAGCGAGGTGCATGATTCGTGGGCAAATGGATCGGCAACCCATGCTCACCACATTTTCCCGAAAGCACAGTACCCTCAGATTGCTCACTATATTGAGAATCTCATTATGTTGACAGCAACCCAGCATAATACTAAGGCACATCCAAACAACAATACTCAAATGATTGATAAGGATTATCAATTGGTTTGTTTGTTGGCGAAAGCAGATACAATTGAACAATCGTTAAGACGAGTAGGCGAAAAGTATTATCGCAAAGAGTCTTTCCTATTTGTGATAAAGACTGGCTTAGATTGTGAGTTGAGTATGCAGCTCTCATTCCAAGACATTAAGAATTGTTTAATTCAGATCTACAATTGCGCATCTTGATATGGAAGAGGTTATTTTCTTAAAAAAATTTCGCGATATAGATTTAATGGATTCTTTCTTTACTTCTTTGAAAGAAGATTATCCAAAGTTTGAAGATTGGTTCAAACAAAAGAGCGAAGATAACGCAGAAGCCTATGTTCAATATAATAATGGCAATCTGCAAGCATTCCTTTATCTAAAAGACGAGAGTAATGTAATATTGGAAGATGTAACTCCTAAGCGTCCGGCGTGTAAAAGGTTAAAAGTCGGCACTTTTAAGATTGATGCGCATAAAACGAAGTTAGGTGAACGCTTTATTAAGAAAATTCTTGATATAGGTGTTGTTGGTAACTATGACGAAATCTATGTAACAATCTTTGAAAAACATACAGGTCTTATTGGATTGCTAAACCGATATGGTTTTAATGCAGCAGGAACAAAAGGTGAAGAGTTGGTTCTCGTCAAAGATTTACGACATACTACGGGAGATATTCTGCAAGATTATCCCTTAGTTGCTCCGGAAAAAAAACGTAAATTCTTATTATCTATTTATCCTAAATACCATACTAAGCTATTCCCTGATTCAATATTAAAAAATGAGGATAAATATGAACTCATAAAGGATGTGAATTATACGAATAGTATTCACAAAATATATCTTTGCTTCATGCCGGGAACTGCGGATTTACAAAGAGGAGATTTGATTGTGATATATCGCACTAACGATTATCTAGGTCCTGCAAGATATAGAAGCGTAGTCACCTCGATTTGTCAAGTCGAAGAAGTTAAGACCAAGCATGATTTCGCAAATGTTATGGAATTCATTAATTATGCCAATAGTTATAGCATTTTTGAAGAAAAAGAACTCGCGGATTGGTTTGCCTCAAAAAAAGACCTTATTGTAATTAAAATGACTTATAATATAGCTTTAACAAAGCGGGTAACGCGCGGCTATTTGTTAGACGAGGTCGGTATATCCCCTCAGATATATTGGGGGTTCTTTCAATTGTCTGATGCTCAATTCAATTCAATTCTGTCTAAAGGAGAAATAAATGAAAATCTTATTATCTATTAAGCCTGAATTTGTTGAAGAGATCATATCTGGTCGAAAAAAATATGAGTTTCGGAAGCAGTTGTTTAAACATATTGAGATTAAGACCATTGTAGTTTATGCATCAAGCCCTATATGTAAAATTATAGGAGAATTTGAAATCGAGGATATTCTTAGTTATGCACCGTCTGAACTTTGGGCAAAGACGAGCAAAGAGTCTGGAATATCTTCTACTTTTTTCTTCAGTTATTTTGCAAATAAAGCTGTTGCACATGCAATAAAAATAGGTAAATTTACGCTATATCCACATCCGTTGAGCCTTGAAGAATATAATAGTAATTTAAGACCGCCACAATCATTTTGTTACATCGAATAAATAATTATGAGGAAAAACAATCGGAATTTCTCAATTATTGAAATTTGTGGGATATCAATATTATCATTAGCGATTATCGCTTCGGTTGTGATTTATTCCTATAAATTATCACATCTAAAATTCGCTGAATGGCCTGAAGATTTTGGCATATTCGGAGATTATGTGGGAGGTATAATAGGAACGTTGGTTGGTTTAATTGGAATTATATTCTTGTATAGGACTTATAGAATCCAGCTTGATATAAGTGAAAAACAAGAGTATAAGCAAGAAATGCAACAGTTTGAGAGTGCTTTTTTTGCACTGCTCGTTCAGCAACGAGATATATTGCAGAATATCTCAGGAGACTTTATAAACAGCAATGGAACAAAAAAACCAGAAATTGGGGCTAAATTTATGAGCGTCTTAAGGATTGATTTAGCCATAAGATTACTTGAATTGAGCTATGAACCGGCCTTATTATGTAAAGAGAAATCTCATATACTTAAAGTTAGAGTAAATGATATATATAACGAATTGTTTAATAACCATATAGAGCAACTAAGTCATTATTATAGGCACTTGTATCATGTTATTAAATTTATAGATACTCACTGTCCAAAAAATTCGCAGGCGTATGTAGATATCGTACAAGCTCAGATGACAACAGATGAATTATACTTAACAGCTATAAATGGCATTAGTAATTTTGGGAGAAAACGGTTCTTACCACTTCTTGACAAATATCATTTTTTTGAAAATTTATTTATTGAACGAGGAGATATCGGAGATATACTTATATCGATATTTTACATTAATACTAAACGGAAACGAATCGACACAATGAAATCAAATATTATATTTGTAGGTGGCATTCATGCGGTTGGTAAGTCCACATTTGCAGAATATATAAAACAGCGACACCCTCAGATTGAAGCTCTTTCATGTAGTGAACTTTTGAAATGGGAAGATCCTGAAAACAAGCAGGTAGAAGATGTTGCAGCCAATCAAGAGAAATTGATTAGCCGATTAAATGAACTTATAGATGTTGATAAACCATATCTATTAGATGGCCATTTTTGCTTGATTAATCAACAACAAGAGATAGAAACAATCGAATCTACTGTAATACAAAATATAAATCCTGCTTTGATTATTCTTCTCCGAGAAGAAGTGTCAATTATACATAATCGGTTATTAGAACGAGACCATAGGGATTATGATATAGGTTTACTTGAGGAGATGGCGGAAATTGAGCGAAAGACAGCTCACCAGATTGCATCTCAATATGATATTCCTGTATATGAACTATATTCAGGGAAATATTCTCCAATTAATCCTGTAATTCATGAATTCATGCGTGCTTTTGATTAATAACGCAGGGTAAAAATAGGCAAATCGGCGCAATTAAAAATTCTCAATGGACTATAAATATTCTAAATCCATTTGTCTGAGGTTGCCGTCAGCTTCTCTTAAAGTACGAATTTAGTACAATTATAAGATTATTGTAAATTGATATTCAATTGTTTACACTCCATAATTGAAATCCTCGCAAAATTTCATTTAGAAGTCAAGGATAGAGTAGCGATGAATGCCCATGGATATGTAATATCAGCATCGGTAACTGCTTCGAGAGAAGTAAAGCCGAATGCTATAGTTACATATACAAGCGTAGGGCTTCTCGTTACCGTCCAACTTCTAAAGGGCAATGCGAGAAGCCTCGAAAGGTAAGACGGTAACAGATACAGATTCCTACGCTTTTTTCATATAATTCAAATGCCAACGAGAGGATGACCGAGGCGAATGAGAATTGAATGCCGTACAAAATGCAGCAAGAGTTTTTAGAAGAACTTGCTTCGGAATTTGATATTAATAAGGATATATTTCGTTGCTATACTCTTGAATCAAGCCCACAAATTAGGGTAATACTATTTGGTAAAAAGGAATGGCACACTTGTCATATCGGTTTTCTCATAAACAAGCATTTCCATGTATTAGGGCTTGGATCTTTCGGGTGTATAAATGAGGATGCAAAATCCATATTCGTATCTCTCGCATGTGGCCTCCCTCAGAATGAGTTGATATTGAGGTCGTCGGCATATTCTCTGTTCGATGAAGAGGATCAGTCAAGTGTCATAAATAAACTACATCAAATATTCTCAAAACAACAAAAGGTATGAAGCCAATCATTAAAAAACTTTGGTTACTCATAGCAATGCTATGGGCTACCCTCTCCGCCCTCGCCTATGACTTTGAGGTGGATGGCATCTATTATAATATCCTGTCTCTTGAAGAACTCACTTGTGAAGTGACATACAATGCAGAGAGACAGAGCACGTCTAATCGAGAGTTCTATAATATGGACAGAACCCATAGATCTTCAATATACAAAACATATCCGAGCTACTCAGGTGAGGTGACAATCCCCTCAAAAGTAATATAT
>PPYF01506822.1_pt1 | contig 24173 bp, 20 predicted proteins | sample 1559871 | NCBI WGS metagenome assembly PPYF01 (sample SAMN08240021, study PRJNA423297) | Human gut metagenome, whole genome shotgun sequencing project. | reverse complement strand
CCGGCTACCGTCAGGTCAAGCCCATGGTGTTCTGCGGCATCTACCCCGCCGACGGTGCCAAGTACCCCGACCTGAAGGACGCACTGGAAAAGCTGCAGCTGAACGACGCTTCCCTGACCTTTGAACTTGAGACCAGTGCCGCGCTGGGCTTTGGCTTCCGCTGCGGCTTCCTGGGCCTGCTCCACATGGAGATCATCACCGAGCGTCTCGAGCGGGAGTTCGACCTGGACATCATCACCACGACCCCCAGCGTCCGCTACCGCCTGACCATGACGGATGGCACTGTGGAGATGATCGACAACCCGTCCAGCTACCCGGACCCCTCCAACATCGTCAAGCAGGAGGAACCCTTTGTGGATGTCCACCTCTACACCCCCAACGATTACGTGGGTGCCCTGATGGATCTGTGCCAGCAGAAGCGCGGCGTGCTCATCGACATGAAGTATCTGGATGATGTCCGCGTGGACCTGCACTACGCCCTGCCTCTGGGCGAGATCGTCTACGACTTCTTCGATGCCATCAAGAGCCGCAGCCGTGGTTACGCCAGCTACGACTACGAGTTCAAGGAGTACCGCGAGAGCGATCTGGTCAAGCTGGACTTCCTGCTGAACGGTGACCCTGTGGACGCGCTCTCCATGATCGTGTTCCGGGACAACGCCTACGCCAAGGGCCGCCGCATCTGCGAAAAGCTGCGGGATAACATTCCCCGCACCCTGTTTGAGATCCCAGTGCAGGCCGCCATCGGCGGCAAGATCATCGCCCGCGAGACCGTCAAGGCCATGCGCAAGGACGTGCTGGCCAAGTGCTACGGCGGCGATATCTCCCGCAAGAAGAAGCTGCTGGAAAAGCAGAAGGAAGGCAAGAAGAAGATGCGCCAGCTCGGCAGCGTCTCCCTGCCCAGTGAAGCCTTTACCGCCGTGCTGAAGCTGGACAGCACGGATGACTAAGGGGTTTGCTACTTGCATTTTCAACAGGATTATGATACTTTAGAATCAGAAACAGCCGCACACCTTATAAAGAGAGGTATCCTGCCATGAAGGACCAGTATCAGCATTATCTCGAGCTCCTGAAGGGACTGCGGCTGATGGACGATGATTTCTTTTCAGAAGCATTGGATGAAAAAATCGAGCCTGTGGAATATATCCTGCGCACGATTCTTGAGCGCAACGACATCAAGGTTCAGTGCACCGAGGCTCAGGTGGAATACAAAAGCGCAACCAAGCGCTCCATCAAATTGGACATCCGGGCTGTGGATGCCGAGGGCCGCGTACTGGACATCGAGGTCCAGCGGGCAGACAAGGGTGCCAGCGTCCGCCGGGCGCGCTTCCACAGCAGTGTCATTGACCGGACGTTACTGGAAAAAGGTGAAGATTTTGACGCATTGGTGGACACCTATGTCATCTTTATCACTGAGCATGACAAATATGGTGCAGGCCTGCCGTTATATCATGTAGAGAGAACAGTCACAGAGCTGCAGCACACCACATTCGGCGATGGAGCTCATATCATTTATGTGAATGGCGCATTCCGTGATTTGGAGCATCCCGTTGGACGTTTGATGCATGACATGAACTGTACCGACCCGAACAAAATGTTGAACCCGCTTCTTGCCAAAGAGGTACGCTATCTGAAAGAAACCGAAGGAGGGAGATCACAGATGTGCAGAGCATTTGAAGAGGTTGCGCGAGAATCCGCAAGAGATGCCGAGTATCAAAAGGCTGTACGGACAGCAAAGAAGATGCTGGCTTTGGGGCAGCTGAATCTGGAAACGATTGCTGAGTGTACAGAGCTTTCTCTCGACGAAGTAAAAGCGCTTGCAGATAAGAAACCTGCCTGACAGCGATACAAACAAACGTCCCCCTGCACCGTTCAAACCACGAATGGCGCAGGGGGACGTTTCATATCCCGATATTTTCAGTTCAGGCCCTTGAACCAGTTCAGGCTGTCCTTGATGCCGTGCATGGAATCCTGAATGATCCGGCCATAGATGTAGATGCTGTATGCCGCCGCAATGACCTGCACAAAGGCCTTGCCGCACTCGATGCCAAAAGCCAGATAGGGCTTTGCCTTCTGCCAGTAGGGGCGGATCTGATCCTTCAGCTCCCCCACCCAGGCAGGAGCGCCGCCGGAGACCTGCTCCAGCTCCTCAGCGGGAATGACGGTGCACTGCGCCGGAAATCTCAAGTTCTGCTGCATGTCCGCTCCTCTCAAAGTGCCAGGCTTGCCAGCAGCACCAGAACCACGCTTCCGGCCGCCAGCCCCATCGTTGTAAGAAGGGTGTCCGGGTCTACCTCTTTTTCCTCCACCACTTCCGCACTGCCGCCATTGGCCGACCAGTGGGCATAGACGGTGGTATCCGCACCAAACGCCGTATCGTTGGCTTTGACCTGCACATCAATGGGAAAACCGGTAACATCATCTGTTCCGGTGGTGTACCAGCCATCGAAGGTATAGCCCTCCATGGTGGCGGTGGGCAGGCTCGTCAGCTTGCCGTCGGCATTGGTGCGCTCCGCAGCAGAGGTACAGATACCGCCGTTGGCATCAAAATAGACGATGACCTTTGCCGCAAAAGCGGTGGGGGTACACAGGCAGACCGCCAGTACACAGGCCAGCCCCGCCAGCATCCGTTTGAACTTCTTCATCCTGCACTCTCTTTCCGGCTCAGCGTCAGACGCTGTAGCCCTGTGCCTTGATGACATCCACCACCTGAGAAACGTACTTCTGGCAGGTGTCGTGGTCGGGGGCCTCCACCATCACGCGGACCACCGGCTCGGTGCCGGACTCCCGGACAAGGATGCGGCCGGTATCGCCCAGTGCCTCGGCCACCGCCTTGACAGCGGCCTGCACGGCGGCATCGTCCTGCGCGGCCTTCTTATCGGTCACACGGACATTTTCCAGCACCTGCGGGTAGATCTTCAGCGGGGCGGCCAGCGCACTCAGGGGCTTCTTCTTGGCCAGCATGACCTCCATCATCTTCAGGCTGGTCAGGATGCCGTCACCGGTGCTGGCGTACTTGGAGAAGATGATGTGGCCGCTCTGCTCACCGCCGATGCGGCAGCCGTTCTTGGCCATATACTCGTAAACATACTTGTCGCCCACGGCAGTCTTGGCGTAGCCGATGCCCTGCTCGTCAAAGGCCTTGTACAGGCCAAAGTTGGACATGACCGTGGTAACGACGGTGTTGGTCAGCAGTTTGCCGCGCTCCTTCATGTAGCAGCCATAGATGTACAGGATGTGGTCACCGGTGATCACATTGCCCTTTTCATCCACGCAGAGGCAGCGGTCTGCATCGCCGTCATAGGCAAAGCCCACATCCAGACCCTTTTCCACCACGAACTTCTGCAGGCCCTCGATGTGGGTGGAGCCTGCGTTCAGGTTGATGTTCAGGCCGTTGGGCTGGTTGTTGATGACATAGGTGTCTGCGCCCAGCGCATCGAACACGCTCTTGGCAATGTTCCAGCTGGCACCGTTGGCACAGTCCAGACCCACCTTGATGCCCTTGAAGGAGTAGATGCCCAGGCTGATCAGGTAGCCCATGTAGCGGTTGCGGCCCGCCACATAGTCCACGGTGCAGCCGATGTGCTCCCGGTGGGCAAAGGGCAGCTCCGGCCAATCCTGATCAAAGACATGGAGCTTGCCGTCGATGTAGTCCTCCACCAGCAGCAGGGTCTCCTCCGGCATCTTTTCGCCGTAGCAGTCGATCAGCTTGATGCCGTTGTCGTAGAACGGGTTATGGCTGGCGGAGATCATAATGCCGCAGTCAAAATCATCCACACGGGCAATGTAGGCCACACTGGGGGTGGTGGTGACGTGGAGCAGGTAGGCATCTGCGCCGGAAGCGGTCAGGCCCGCCACCAGGCTGTACTCGAACATGTACGAGCTGCGGCGGGTATCCTTGCCAATGACGATGCGGGCAGGCTCGTTGTTGCCGCTGCGCTCCCGCAGTGCATTATAATACCAGCCCAGAAAACGGCCCACCTTGTAGGCGTGGTCGGCGGTCAGGTTCACACCGGCCTCGCCACGGAAGCCGTCGGTGCCAAAATATTTTCCCATGATCCTCTTCTCCTTCTATTGCAACGTTACGTTTTCTCTTATCCCTGAGAGCGCTCTCTCCTTGCTCTTACTCTTTATAATAGCATAAAATCGGAAAAGAATCCATGGGTTTGGGCATTCTGTGCAGCCCACCCCCGGAACAACAGCTCTTTTTTCAGCCTTTACTGCATCTTTAGGAAAAGTATGGTATACTTTTCATCTGGAGTAGAATAGATATGGAGGGATCCCCATGAAGCAGAAGACCCGCTGGCACGACGCGCTGGTCCTGGCCGCTGTGCTGTGCGCTGCCTTTCTCATCGTGACCGGCACACAGCAGATCACCGGCCGGATCGATGGCGTTGCATCGATGGTGTTTGTTCTGGCAGTTTTTTTGATCTCGATCTATACGGATGGTTATGTGTGGGGCGTGGTGGCTTCCCTGATCGGCGTGCTGGCCGTGAATTTTGCGTTCCGCTCCCCTTACTTTGCCTTCAACTTCACTCTGCCGGAAAACCTGTTCTCGGGCATGGCGATGCTGGTGGTGTCCATTATGACCAGCACCCTGACCACCCGCATCAAAAAGCAGGAACAGCTGCGGATGGAGAGCGAGACCGAAAAGATGCGGGCCACCCTGCTGCGGGCCGTCTCCCACGATCTGCGCACGCCCCTTACTTCCATTTACGGGGCCTGTTCCACGGTCATTGAAAATTATGACAGCCTGGAAAAAGAGCAAAAATTAAAACTTCTTGGCGAAGCCTGTTCCGATGCCCAGTGGCTGAACCGGATGGTGGAGAACCTGCTGTCCGTCACCCGCTTTGACGGCGGGCAGGTGGCCGTGCAAAAGACCCCCACCGTGCTGGACGAACTGATCGACACCGTGCTGGTACGGTTCCAGAAGCGCTACCCCAAGGTGCCCGTTACCACCTACCTGCCCGACAGCTTCATCGTGATCCCCATGGACTCGATGCTGATCTCACAGGTGCTGACGAACCTTTTGGAAAATGCCGCCGTCCACGCCGAGGGGATGACCCAGCTGACCCTGCGGGTGTTCACGCTGGGCAGCCGGGCAGTGTTTGAGGTATCGGACAACGGCTGCGGCATTCCGAAAGAGCGCCTGCGCACCCTGTTCACCGGTGTGCTGCCCGCCGATGCCGCGGCCGACAGTGGCAAGCACGGCATGGGCATCGGCCTTTCGGTCTGTGCCGCCATCGTCAAGGCACACGGCGGCGAGATCCAGGCCGAGAGCAAGGTGGGCGAGGGCACCAGCATCCGCTTCTGGCTGGAGACCGAATCGATCGAGACGGAGGAAAACGAAGATGAGCAATAACAAATTCAAGGTTCTGGTCGTGGAAGACGAGGCCAACATCTGCAGCTTTATTGAGACGCTGCTGGAGACCAACGGCTATCAGGCCCTTGTTGCCAACACCTGCGCCATGGGCCAGACCCTGTTCACCTCCCACAATCCGGACCTTATCATCCTGGATCTGGGCCTGCCTGACCGGGACGGGCTGGAGCTCATCCGTTTTGTGCGGCAGAAGTTCCTGACCCCCATCGTCGTGCTCTCGGCCCGCACCACCGAGCAGGACAAGATCGAAGCGCTGGATCTGGGAGCCAACGATTACATCACCAAACCCTTTGGCACCGGCGAGCTGCTGGCCCGGGTGCGCGCCGCCCTGCGCACCAACCGCTTCGGCGTGCTGGGCGGGATGCCCGGCGGCGTGTTCCGGGCACAGGGGCTTGAGATCAACTATGAGCGCCGCAAGGTCTTTGTGGACGGTGCCGAGGTCAAGCTGACTCAGACCGAATACAACATCGTGGCCTTCCTCTCGGAACATGCAGGCCGGGTGATGACCTATGCCGCCATCGTGCGGGCCATCTGGGGCGATACCGACTGCGGCAGCACCAAAAAGCTGCAGGTCAACATGGCAAACATCCGCAAAAAGCTGGGCAGCGTGCCCGGCCGCAACACCTATATTCTGAACGAACTGGGCGTGGGATACCGGATGATCGACGAGGACACCGATGCCAGGCCCGAAAGCTGAGGACTGCGTATGCTTCCTGCACTGATCATTTTTCTGCTGACCTATCTTCTGATGCTGGCCCTGCCGCAGTACCGGCCTTTTGCCGCGCTGGGCGGGGCCGCTCTGTTTCTGGCTCTGGGCGCGGCGGGCCTGTGGGACTTTACCCTGATGGATGCCGCCCGGGCTGTGGACTTCAATGTCCTGCTGATGATGGCGGGCACCATGGGCACGGTCTCCCTCTTTATTGAGAGCAGGATGCCTGCCCGGCTGGCCGAGCTGCTCATCGTGCGGGTGCCCAATGTGAAATGGGCCGTGTGTATGCTGGCCCTCTTTGCCGGGGTCATCAGCGCCTTTGTGGACAATGTTGCCACAGTGCTCATGGTGGCCCCGGTGGGCCTTGCCATTGCCCGCAAGCTCAAGATCTCCCCCGTGCCCGTCCTCATCTCCATTGCGGTCTCCTCCAACCTGCAGGGAGCCGCCACCCTTGTGGGCGACACCACCAGCATCCTGCTGGGCGGCTTTGCGGGGATGAACTTCTTCAATTTCTTCTGGATGGAGGGCAGGCCCGGCATCTTCTTCGGGGTGGAGCTGGGGGCGCTGGCCTCTCTGGGCGTGCTGCTGTTCACCTTCCGGCACGAGACCCAGCCCATCTCGGCCACGGTGGAGACCGAGGTCACCGACACGGTTCCCTCCGCCCTGATGCTGCTGACGGTGGGCCTGCTCATCGCGGCCTCCTTCCTGCCCCAGCCTGCGGGCGGGCTGCCGCTGGCGCTCTATGGCCTGCGCAGCGGTCTGATCTGTGCAGGGGTCTGCCTGTTCGGCATCCTGCGCGCCTGCCTGCGCCGCCGCTCGTTCGCGCCGTTCCGGCTGGCGGCCCGGGAGCTGGACTGTGACACCCTGCTGCTGTTGTTCGGGCTGTTCATCCTGATCGAGGGCATCCGCAAGGCCGGGGTCATCGATGCCGCAGCCCAGCTGTTCTACACCCTCTCCGGTGATGATCCCTTCCAGCTCTATACCCTGCTGGTATTCGTCTCGGTGGGCCTTTCTGCCTTCATCGATAACATCCCCTATGTGGCCACCATGCTGCCGGTGGTGCAGGGCATTGCCGGGCTGATGAACGGCGGTGCAGGCTTCCCGCCCGAGCTGTTTTATTTCGGCCTGCTCACGGGTGCAACTCTGGGCGGCAACCTGACCCCCATTGGCGCTTCGGCCAACATTGCAGCCATCGGCATCCTGCGCAAGCAGGGTGAGCAGGTGCGCACCCGTGATTTTCTGCGCATCGGCATCCCGTTCACGCTGGCAGCCGTCCTGACGGGCTATGTGTATCTCTGGCTGATGTGGGGCGCGTAAGTGCCGCCGTGCCAGAGCAGAAACAAAAAACGCGCTGTGTCCAACGACACAGCGCGTTTTTCTTGTTTATTCCAACCCGATCTGCTGGGCGTATTCTTCCAGCAGCTCCCGTTCCAGGAAGGGGGTTTTCACGCCCTCACGGTCGCGGTAGGTCTCGTGGCCCTTGCCGATGACGGCGATCAGGTCGCCCTCCTGGGCGTGATCCACGGCGTAGTGGAGCGCGTCCAGACGGTCGGGGATCTCCACAAACTTGGCATCGGGGTTGCCCTTGTTCATGCCCACCCGGATATCGGCGAGGATGTCCTCGATCTTCTCAAAGCGGTTGTTGTCCTCGGTCAGGATGGAGAAATCCGCCATTTTGGCACAGGTCTCCCCCATGCCGTAGCGGCGCAGCTTGGAGCGGTTGCCGCCGCAGCCGAACACCACCACCAGCCGGTGGGGGTGATAAGCCCGCAGGGTGGTGAGCAGGCTCTCGGTGGAGACCTCGTTGTGGGCGTAGTCCAGCAGGATGGTAAACTTTTTGCTGATGGGCACCAGCTCCACGCGGCCCTTGACCACGCACTTGCCCAGACCCTCATGGATGGCGGCATCGGGCAGGCCCAGCACCTTGCCCACGGCCAGGGCGGCCAGCGCGTTGTAGACGCTGAACTCGCCGGGCATGTTCACCCTGACATCCATATTGTCCCTGCCGGAGACATGGAACGCCACGCCCAGAAAATCGTGGGTGCGCAGCAGCTCACAGCCCTCGGCGCGGTAGTCGGCCTTTTCACTGCGGCCATAGGTCACCAGCTTGCAGGTGTGGCCTTCCAACAGGGCTTCGGTGTTCTCATCATCGATATTCACCACGCCCACATCACACCGCCGGAAGAGCTGCCCCTTCCAGCTGCGGTACTCCTCAAAGGTCTTGTGCTCACCGGGGCCGATGTGGTCGGGGGAAAGGTTGGTGAACACACCGATATCATAGTGCACCCCCGCCACACGGTCCATCATCAGGCCCTGGCTGGACACCTCCATCAGGGCCACATCGCAGCCTGCGTCCAGAAACTGGCGGAAGGTCTTTTGCAGCTCGTAGCTCTCAGGGGTGGTGTTGGCGGTCTCCTGATGACGGCCCATGAAATAGATGCCGTTGGTGCCGATCATGCCGACCTTTTTCCCGGCAGCTTCCAGCACGCTCTTGATCATGTGGGTGGTGGTGGTCTTGCCCTTGGTACCGGTCACGCCGATCATGGTCATCTGGCGGGAGGGGTTGCCAAAGAGGTTGCCGCTCATCAGCGCCATGGCATAGCGGCTGCTCTCCACCTTGACCACGGTCACACCGGGCATGGCAGAAAGGTCGATGTCGTGCTGGATGACCAGCACGCTCACGCCCTTGGCGGCGCAGTCCGCGGCAAACTCGTGGCTGTCACGCTGGGTGCCCACGATGCAGACAAAGGCAAGGCCCGGGGCCGCCTTCCGGCTGTCGTAGATGATGTCCTGCACTTCGGTATCCAGGCTGCCCTGCACCAGCGTAAAGGGCACGCCTTCCAGTAATTGTTCCAGCTTCATAACATTACACGCTCCTCATTGGGTCGTTTGGGGTTGATTTGCATCGCCCGCCGCCGGGGTCGTTCCTTCGGCGGGGGTCGGCTGTGCCGTCGGTCCGGCTTCGGGTCCTGCCGGGGCTGCGGCGGTATCCGTTGGAGTTTCGGCAGCGGCATCTGCAGCGGCTTCGCCCTCTGTCGGGACAGTGTCGTCTGTGGCAGTGCCGTCTGTGGCAGTGCCGTCTGCCGTTTCACCGGTCACACCTTCTTCGGCGGGTGTTTCCTCCACCGGTTCAGGCACGATGTAGCCGGAGGGCAGCTCCGGCTCACCCTGTGCAAAGGTGAACTTGCGGGTGCTGGACATGCTGATATGGGTGAAGTCCAACTTTCCGGTGTCGGTCGCGGCACAGCCCTTGCCGTCCTCATTCAGCAGGACGTGCTTTGCCAGCTTGAGCTTATATTCCAGCTCGTTCAGGGTGCCCAGCCAGACGCTGATGCGGTCCTGATAGAGGAAGGCCATCTCGTCCACATCCGCAAACTCGATGCGGGTCACGTCGGCGCTCATGCCTGCGGCATCCAGCGCAGCCAGCAGGGTGTTCAGGCTTTCCAGCCGCTGGTCCGCCTCCTCCTCAACAGTGCCGGAGGCACTGCTGTCGGCGGCGCTGTCCGGGGTGCTGTCGGCCTTGGGCTCCGCCGCAAAGGTCAGCTGTTCGCCGGGCTCGGCAGAGACTGGTTCGCCGCCGTACAAAGTGGGCAGACCGGCAGGCTGGGCAGAATCCTTCTCCAGGATCTTCAGGCCGCCCGAGAGGGTCAGCCAACCGGAGGAGGTCTGCATGGCCCAGGCAGGCTGGGCTTCTGTTACCCGCACCACCACGGTGCCGGGGTAATCCCGCTCCACCCGGATATCCTCCAGCATGGGGAACACTTTTTCCAGCGCGGCGGCCTTGCTGCCGGGGTCAAAACTGAAGATATTCTCTTCCAGATGGACATTCAACGCCTGCAGGATCTGGTCGCTGGTATAGCCGCCGGCCTCCTGCACCACACCGTCCGCTGTCTGCACCTGAATGGAGCTGATCTTGAACAGCATCGTCACGGTGAGGTAGACCCCCGCGCCGATAACGCAGAGCAGCATGACAAGGGCCGTGAGCCGCCGCATGAGCCTGCGCCGCCGGATGGCGGCCCGGGTCAGCTTCCGCTTTTTCCTGCCCTCCCGCCGGACGGGGTCACGCCGGGCGTTCTGCCCCTGCACCGGCCGCATCCGCTGGCCGCTGCGATTCTGGGCGTTCTGCGGGCGGCGCTGGGCGTTCCGGTTCTGGCCGCCGGACGGGCGGCGGTTCCGCTGGTTGCCCCCGGAGGTGCGCCGCTGGCCGTTCTGCCCGCTGCGGGGGCGCTGTGCGCCGCTCTGGCTGCTCCGCCCGCCGGTGGGAAAGGTGATGCTGTTATCCGGGTAGGAGCCGTAGTTCACCGTGCGCTCCGTATACCCGCTGTACCCCAGGTCACTGCCTGCACCCGCGCTGCTGCGGCGCTGGGTGCTCTGCCCGCCGCGCCGGTCATCCCGGGCCTGATCGTAGGCCCGGCGGCGCTTGCGGTTCCGGCTGTTCCGGTCATTCTGCGGCATCCGGCTGCACCTCCTTTCCTCTGTTTTTTCCTTCCGTTACGGGGTCTTGACCAGCTTGAGCAGGGCATCCGCAATGCGGTCCAGGCTGTCGTCCACCGACAGGCTCCGGGCATTGCGGCCCATCTCAGCCAGCTTGCCGGGCTGGGCCAGCATCCCAGAAACGGTCTGCACCAGCTTTTCGCCGGTCAGGTCTTTTTCCTCAATGACCACAGCAGCGCCGGCCTTCTGCAGCTCCATGGCGTTGTAATACTGGTGGTTCTCGGCCACGTTAGGGCTGGGGATGAGCACAGCGGCACGGCCCACAGCCTCCAGCTCAGCCAGTGTCAGGGCACCGGCACGGCTGATGACAAGGTCCGCTGCGGCCAGCAGCTCGGGCATATTGTTGATGTATTCCTTCACCACAAGGCTCTCGCCGGGGGCAAAGCCCTTTTCCTTTTCCAGATCCTGAAACAGCTGCACGCCGTACTGGCCGGTGGCATGGAGATGGAGGACGGGCTTGTGGTTTTTCTGCTCCCATGCGCAGAGGTCGGCCACCACCTCGTTCACACGGCGGGCACCCAGACTGCCGCCGAAGGAGAGGATCACGGTGCGGTCACCCGCGCCCAGTTCGGCACGGATGGCTTCCCGGTTCTTTGCCTGGGTGAACACCTCCGGCCGGACGGGGTTGCCCACCACGATGGTCTTTTCGGGTGCGCCCAGCTTTTCCACGGCGGCGGGCACAGCGGCGAACACGATATCAACATCCGGGGCCAGCAGCTTGTTGGTCACGCCGGGAAAGGCGTTTTGCTCATGCAGGGCGGTCTTGATGCCCTTTCTGGCGGCGCAGCGCACCACCGGGCCGGACACATAGCCGCCGCAGCCAATGACCAGGTCGGGCTGGATGTCCTTTATCATCTTTTTGGCCTTGGGGCCGGAGAGTGCCAGATTCCACAGGGTAATGAGATTCCGCTTGATATTGTTCAGACTCAGCTTCCGCTGAAAGCCGGTGATCTCGATGTGATGGAAGGGATAGCCCGCCTGTGTGACCAGACGGTACTCCATGCCCTCTTTCCGGCCCGCAAAATGGATCTCGGCGGTGGGGTCGGCCTTTTTGATGGCTCCCGCAATGGCCAGAGCCGGGTTGATATGGCCGGCAGTGCCGCCGGCTGCAATGAGTACACGCATCTTGGTTCCTCCTTACTGTTCTGTCTGCGCTCTGCGCGCGGTATCCAGCACGATGGTCTTTGCCTTGCGCTGGCGCTCCCGCTCAGCGTGGGCTTCCTCCCGTTCCAGACGGGCCCGTTCGCCGTTGCGTCCGATATTGACCATAAAGCCCATCTCGGCCAGCAGCAGGATCAGACTGGTGCCGCCGGAGGAGAAGAAGGGCAGCGAAATGCCGGTGTTGGGCAGGGTGTTGGTGACAACGGCAATGTTGCAGAACACCTGCCAGGCGATCTGCGCCATGATGCCGATGCCCACCAGCGTGCAGAACCGGTTTTCGGCATGGAAGGCGATCCAGAAGCCCTGCACCAGAAAGAGGACGAACAGCACGATGACGATCACCGCGCCGACGAAGCCCAGTTCCTCGCACACGACACTGAAGATAAAGTCGTTGGTGCTCTCCGGCAGCCAGAGCTGCTTTTCGATGCTGTTGCCAAGGCCCAGCCCCGTGGCACCGCCTGAGCCGATGGCGTACAGGCTCTGCTTGGTCTGGCTGGTCATCCGGTCAAGATCCTGCGTCCAGCCGTCCAGACGGCTCTGCAGGTAGTCGATGGAGTCCACGTGCTTCAGCAAAGTCTCCAGCAGGAACAGTGCGGCACCGGCGCAGCCCCAGGTAATGATGCCGCCGCTGCCGCCCAGCAGCAGGATGGTGCCCACGATGGCCGTGGTCAGCAGGATGCCCGACATGTGGGGCTCCAGCACCAGCAGGATCAGGACAGGCACCAGCCACAGGATGGGCCGGATGAGCTCCACCACGATGCTGTGGTGGACCCACTTGCGCAGGGGCACCTCGCCGAATTTGACCTGCGGGGTCCTGGCGGCGATGTCTGCCGTGAGCAGGATCATCTCGAACTTTGCCACCTCGGAGGCCTGTAAGGTCAGGCCGCCAAAGCTGATCCACCGGCGGCAGCCGTTGATGGGGCTGCTGAACAGCACCAGAACCAGCAGGATCAGGCAGACAACATAGCCCAGCTTGACCATTCTGCGCAGGAAACGGTGGTCAAAATAGGAGAACAGGAACATCATGCCCAGGCCCAGCACCGTGCAGAGCAGCTGGGATTTGATGTAATGGAAGCTGTCCCCAAAGCGGAGATAGCCCGTGGTATAGCTTGCACTGAACAGCATGACCAGCCCGAACACCATGATGATGGCCAGGGTCGCCATCCAGTTGAGCAGGATGGGCGGCCAGGGGCCGGGGTCCCGCTGAAAGACGGAAAACGGCTCTGCTTTTTTTCTGCGGAGTGTTGCCAAACTGCACCCCTCCTTAACTGATTTTTGCCAGCTGAACGGTCAGCGCCACGCCCAGCAGGGCAATGACACAAAAAGTATAAAAGATCTGTTCCGCGCTCTGGCCCCGCAGCTCCAGCCAGCGGTGGAGCGGTGCCGAGCGGAACAGCTGCCTGCGGCCCCGGCTGGCCTTGCAGACCAGGATCTGCAGGGCCACCATGCCGCCCTCCAGCCAGAAGGGCAGGGCCAGCGGCAGGGTGAGGTCAGGCCAGCCGATGCACAGGGGCACGCACCCCAGCATCCCGGCCAGAAACAGGCTGCCCACGCTGCCCAGCCGCAGCTTTGCGGGCGGGAAGTTCCAGAGCAGGAATGCCATCAGGGAACCGGCCAGTGCGGCGGGCAAAACGCCCAGCGGGAACCAGCCCAGCAGGGTCATCACCCCCATCAGGCCCAGCATGGCCGCAAAGGACGTGCCGCAGACGATGCCGTCCATGCCATCGGCAATGCGGGCACACTCGGCCAGTGCGACCAGCAGCCCTTCCCACAGCAGCGGGGCGGCAATGCCCAGATCGACATAGCCCACGCCCGGCAGGGTGATCCCGGCTGCAAGGCAGCCTTTGACTCCCAGCAGCACCAGCACCACGGCACCGGCAGCGGCTTCCAGCCCAAGGCGGGTGTGCCGCCGCAGGCCCAGCACGGAACGGCTGCGGATGCGGGCCAGATCCTCCAGCAGGCCCACGCCGCCAAAGAGCAGAGCCCCCAGCAGCGCTGTGAGCAGCCGGACCGAGAACAGGCTCTCGGCCCCCAGCAGCTCAGGCTGGGCCACACAGGCGGCTGTCCAGCCCACGCCCACAGCAGCCAGCACCCCCACCATCAGGCAGAGCCCACCCATGGTGGGGGCCTGCGGCGGGCGCTCCGGCTCGGCATCCGGCGCTTCCTGCTTGGGTGATGGTGCCTGCCGGGCCTTGGGCTCATCCCAGCGTCCCTGGAACGCCCGCAGCAGCGGCACCATCAGATTCCCGAGCGCCGCCGTGAGGAAGAACCCCAGCGTTGAGGCGGCGATCAAGGCGAAACGAATCATAGCTCGATGTTACTCCTTGTAAAAGATCTCCAGCACTTTTTCCAGTGCCATGCCGCGGCTGGCCTTGACCAGCAGGGCATCGCCGGGCTGCATTTTGTTCAGCAGGGCATCGGCGGCCTGAGCATAGGTGTCGGCATGGAGGGTGGGCAGCCCCTTGGCGGCAGCCACCACGGCAATGCGCTTGGCCTGCTCGCCATAGGTGACGAGGTAGTCCACCTTGTTCTCCACAGCCTGACGGCCCACCTCCTCGTGGGCGGCGCGGCTGATATCGCCCAGCTCCAGCATATCGCCCAGCAGGGCAAAGCGGCGCTTGCAGGGATACTCCCTGAACATGGCCAGCGCGGCCTTCATGCTGTCGGGGTTGGCATTGTAGCAATCCTCAATGACATCCACGCCTCTGGCGTGCACCACCTTCTGGCGCATTCCGGTCTGCTCAAAGTCGGCCAGACCGGCAATGACCCGGCGGGCATTCAGCCCCAGACGGGTGGCGGCGCAGTAGGCAGCCAGTGCGTTGGCCACATTGTGCCGGCCCATGGCGGGGATCTTTACGAGGAAAGTCCCCTCCTCGTGATCCTCCAGCACAAAGCTCATGCCCTTTTCATCCTGCTGGATGGACAGGGCACAGACATCAGCGTTCTCATCGCCCAGGCTGAACCAGACCGGGCGGACATGGTCGGGCAGGACTGCCTTGCGCAGGAAAGGGTCGTCCCCGTTCAGCACCAGCGGAGCACCCTCCGGCAGACCGGCGCAGATCTCCAGCTTTGCCTTGCAGATGTTCTCCTGACTGCCCAGATTGCCGATGTGGGACACACCGATGCAGGTGATGATGCCTACATCCGGGCGGGCGCACTTGCTCAGGCGCTCGATCTCTCCGGCGTGGCTCATTCCCATCTCCACCACGGCGTACTGGGTCTCTTTGCCGATGCGGAACATGGTGCGGGGCAGGCCCAGCTCATTGTTCTGGTTGCCCTCGGTCTTGATGGTGCTGCCAAAGCCTGCAATGGCGGCGTAGGTCATCTGCTTGGTGGTGGTCTTGCCCACGCTGCCGGTCACGCCCACCACTTTGGGGTGGAACTGGCTGCGATAATTGGCACCCAGCACCATCATGGCGTGGTAGCTGTCCGGGCAGATCACACTCTTCTCCTCCGGCACGCCTTCCACGGGGTGGTTCAGCACCACGCAGAGCGTGCCGTTTTCCAGCGCCTTGGCGGCAAAATCATGGCCGTCGAATTTTTCGCCCGGAAACGCCACAAAGATGCACCCGGGGCAGACCTCACGGCTGTCGGTGGTCACCAGCGTGACCGGGGTCTCGCACTGGGCCAGCGCGTTGACCGCCAGGCCCTCCAACAGGATGTTTGCTGCAATTGCTTCCATACTCTCATTCCCCTTTATCCACAGATCAGATGTACGATGGTTCCCTGCTGGACGCTGGAGCCGGGTGCCTCACTCTGGCTCTGGACCGTGCCGGAGCCTTCGACTGTGCAGTTGAGCCCTGCGGCGTTCAGCATCTGCCGGGCAAAGTCCGCGCTCTTGCCGGTCACGTCCGGCACCTCGGCGTGTTTGCCCTCATAGGTATCGGTATACAGATAAACGGTGGTGCCGTAGGGCACCTCTGCCCCCGCGCGGGGGTACTGGTAGGTGACAAGGGCGGCGGTCTGGTCGGATTCGCTCTCGGCCAGGTGATGCTTCAAGCCCTTGATGTTCAGCTGCACCTGCGCGTTGCTCCACTCCTTGCCCGTCAGGTTGGGCACCTTGACGGTGGTGCCGCTGCGGTCCACGCCGTCGGTAGCGATGCCCAGATAGGGCGCGATCTCGCTGATGATGTTGCCCACCACCGGAGCCGCCAGAATGGAGGAATAGTCGGTGCGGGCATTGTTGGGGTCGTCCAGCATGACATAGACCAGGATCTCCGGGTCGTTGGCGGGCAGGACAGCTGCAAAGGATGCCACCTTCTTGTAGTCGCCATCGGCGCGGCGGTCCATGTTCAGCTGCTCGGAGGTGCCGGATTTGCCGCCGATGCGGTAGCCTGCAACGTAGGCGTTGCCGCCGCCGCCCTGGGTGCCGTCGCCCACCTCAAACTCCATGATCTGGCGGATGGTCTCGCTGGCGCTCTCGCTGATGACCTGACGGCGGATGTTGGTGCCGATCTCCTGCACCACATTGCCGTTCTGGTCCGCGATCTTATCCACCAGATGGGGGGTGACCAGATAGCCGCCGTTGACTGCCGCCGAGATGGCGGTGCACACCTGCAGCGGGGTCACGGCCATGGCCTGACCAAAGGCGGAGGAGGCCAGCTCCACCTCGCCCAGACGGCTCTTGCTGTAATACTGCATGAAGCTGGTCTCATTGGGCAGGTCCACACCGGTGCGCTCGGTAAAGCCAAAGGCATCAAAATAATCATAGAACAGGCTGGAGCCCACACGCTGGCCCAGCTGGACAAAGTAGATGTTGCAGCTGTTGCGCAGGGCCTCAGCCAGATTCTGGGCCCCGTGCGACTTTCTGCCGGCGCAGTGGTAGGTCTGCTTTGCCACGCTGTAAGCACCGGAGCAGTTCAGGGTGGTGTAATAGGTCGCCTTGCCGCTGTCCACACCCATGGCGGCGGTGATGACCTTGAACACACTTCCGGGGTAGTACAGCTCGGTGATGGTCTTGTTCTTCCACTGGATATCCCGGTAGGTGCCGGTGTAGTCGGCTTCCTCATCCGCGATCTTCTGGCCGTTCTCGTCCCGCAGGTAGTTGCCGTTCTCGTCTTTTTTGTAGATAGTGTACAGCTCCGGCTCGGCCTGCACCTGCTCTGTCAGGTAGGCCAGATTGGCGCTGAAATCCTGTGGGTCATTGGGGTCAAAGTCCGGCTTGGAGGCCATGGCAAGGATGGCACCGGTCTTGACATTCATCACAATGGCACAGCCGCGGTTCTCAACGGTGTTGGCCGCCACGGCCTCGTTCAGATAGCGCTCCACCACCTCCTGAATGTTCACGTCCAGCGAGAGCACCAGATTGGAGCCGTCCTTGGCGGCGTAGGTGGTGGCGTTTTCATCGGCAATGGCGTTGCCGTAGGCGTTGCGCAGGGTGATGGTGCGGCCATTCACACCGGCCAGCGTGGACTCATAGGAGTTTTCCAGACCGTACACGCCCTGACCATCCGCATTGCAGAAGCCCAGCACGGCGGCGGCAAAGCGGCCATAGGGGTAATCCCGCTGGAAGCCCTTGGAGGCCGACACCGACACCCGTCCCTTGCGGACAGTGGGGGTGCCGCCGTCGCTCTCCTGCTGGCCCAGGCCCAGCTTGGCCAGGATCTTTTCCAGCGCACCGGCGGATTTTCCGCTCTTGCTGTGGGCCTTGTTGTAGGTCTTGACGTATTCCTCAATGGAGAGCTTGATGGCGTTGTTGACCTTGGTGGCCAGCACCTGATAGGAGCTTTCGTTTTGGGAGAGGGCATCGCAGACCGCCTGATACTGGGTCTGGTACTCTGCCGAAGTGGTGTCCACGCTGTCCAGACTCTCGCCGTCGCCCGAAAGCAGGCGCAGGGTGATCTGGGTGCAGACCTCCTTCATGGCGGCCTCATCGATGGTGCGGGTCTCCGCCTTGGTGTCCTGATCGGTGGTGGTGGTATACAGGGCCGTGCTGTAAGAAGGGTCGGCCCAGATGGTCCAGACCACGCTGGTGGAGGCCAGCGTGATGCCGCTGGTGTCGTAGATCTCACCGCGGGTGGCCTGAATGGTGCTGTCCAGCAGCTGCTGCTCGGCGGCGTACTGGCGGTATGTGGCACCGTCGCGGATCTGGATCTTGTACAGGCTGTAGATCACGGTCAGCGCGGCGACCACCACAAGAAGCACGGCGGCACCAAAGCTGATATGACGCAGCCGGGCACTGAGCCGTGCGTGCGGGTCCGCACTGCGGCGGCGGGCGCTGTTCTTTTTGGGATTGGAGGATGGTGTTTGCATTGCGTACTCCCGAAGAAAACCGAAAAAGCGTGCGCTGCCGCACGCTTTTCGTTGTTTTGTTTATTTTGCCGTTCTGACCGAGGCAAGAATGGTCATTGCCCCATCGTGGAGCAGATCCGACCACTGCCGCACAGCGGATGCCTTGCGCACCAGAACGCTGCCCTCATCCAGCCGGATGTAGGTGATCTGGCTCTGGTCAATCTTCATCAGCCCCAGGCGGGTGGCGGTCTCCTCAACACTTGTGATGTTGGTGCGGCTGTTCAGGGCACTGTTGTAGTATGTATACTGGCTCTGCTCACTCACAAGCTCTGCCTTGGCGCTCTGGATCTGAGAATTCAGCTCCACCAGCTGTGCCTCGCTCCACAGCAGGCTCACCGCAAAGCCCACCAGCAAAGCCGCGCCCACCAGCTGCAGCGCGTGCTGCATGGCGGCCCGCACGGGGTTCAGCCGCTTTTTGCCGCCCTTTTCTACCCGCAGCGGAACTTTGGGCTGTGCCTGCGGCGCTCTTCTGCGCCGAACCTCTGTCATATCGTATGCTGCCTGACCCATGGTGATCTCCTCCTCACATCTCCGGGGCTGTGCCGCCCTCAGATCTTTTCCAAAACCCGCAGGTGGGCCGAGCGGCTGCGCCGGTTCTCTTCCAGCTCCTGCGTGTTGGCTTCAATGGGTTTGCGTGTGATCAGCTTTGCCTTGGCTTTGCCGCCGCAGACGCACACTGGGAACTCCGGCGGGCAGGTGCAGGCGGTGGACCAGCGGCGGAACTTGTTCTTGACCAGCCGGTCCTCCAGCGAGTGGAAGGTGATCACGCAAAGTCTTCCACCCGGTGCGAGATGCGCAAAAATGGTATCCAGCCCCTCTTCCAGTGCGTCCAGCTCATGGTTTACCGCAATGCGCAGTGCCTGGAAGGTGCGGCGGGAGGGGTTTTTGTTCTTCCGGCGCTCCGCCGGGGGCATGGCGCTGGCCACGATATCCGCCAGCTGCAATGTCGTTTCAATGGGGGCAGTTTCCCGGGCTTCCACGATCCTGCCCGCGATCTGCCAGGCGAAGGGCTCCTCGCCGTAATCACGCAGGATGCGGGCCAGCTCCTCCCGGCTCTCGCTGTTCACGAGATCGGCGGCCGTCTCGCCCTCCTGGCTCATCCGCATGTCCAGCGGGGCATCTGCCCGGTAGGAAAAGCCCCGGGCCGCGTCATCCAGCTGATGGCTGGACACGCCCAGATCCAGCAGTGCGCCGTTGATCGTTTCAATGCCCAGCTGCTCCAGAGCTTGTCCGGCATAGCGGAAGTTGATCTGCACCACGGTGGCAGGCAGGCCCGCCAGCCGGGCCCGGGCCGTCTGCACGGCATCGGGGTCCTGATCCAGCGAGATGAGCCTGCCGCCCTGCTCGCCGTTCAGCCGCAGGGCGATCTGGCGGGAGTGCCCCGCGCCGCCTGCCGTGCCGTCCAGATAGGTGCCCGCCGGGTCGATCTTCAGGCCGTCCAGGCACTCGTTCAGCAGCACCGGGACATGCTCAAACGAGGCCGGGTCAAAGGGCTGTGCTGTTCTCTCTGTGTCCATGTTCCCAGCCTCCTTTCAAAACTCAGATAAGATCCTGCATCTGCCGCCCTTTTCTGCCCGGAGCTGCTGCCCGGGAAAGCGGCCTGCGGCCTGCCGGGAGTTTGTGGCCCGGTCAGCCTTGAGGATACAATTTTATTGTAACAAAACAGGCCCCTGATTGCAAGAGTTTCCCTTTTGTTTTTTCTCTCAAAATGTACCAAAAAAAGCCCCTGCAAGCCGTCGTTTTTGCTTGCAGGGGCCGGAAGCTCTCACCGGGAAATTTCACATTCCCGCATCAGAGCTGTTTCCGGGGGCTCTGGCGCAGGTTTGCACGGACATTTTTGACCTGTGCGGCGTTTTCCGCCATCGTCTCTTCCGTGGTCTTGAGCATATTATCACAGTAGTCGGTCACAGTCTGGCGGACAGTGCGGGCCTCGGTCTGGGCGGCGGAGACGATCTCTCCTGCGCGCTGCTGGGCCGCCTTGACGATCTCGGCCTCGCTCACCAGCACACGGGCGCGCTCCTCGGCCTTTTTTACAATGGCCTGCGCCTGTGCGTTGGCCGATTCGATGAGCTGGGCACGGTCGCTGACAATGGACTGGGCCTGCCGCAGCTCCACAGGCAGGTTCTGGCGGATCTCGTCCAGATAATCCCGGATCTGCTCCACATCCACGATGCGCTTGCCGCCCGAAAGGGGCATTCCGGCGCTCTCCTCCAGCGTATCCTCAATGGTATCCAAAAGCTCGTTTACGTTCATTCCGCATCTCCCTCTCCAGCGCTCTGCCGGGGCTTACCATACTTCCACAGCAGGACTTTGCCGTATTTATACTGTTTTTTCAGGGTCATGCCGCCCACCTCGGCAGGCAGCACCAGGCCGGTCTCACTCTCGCAGATCACGATGCCGCCCGGAGCCAGGCATTTGTCCACGCCGGGCAGGATCTTTTCCAGCGTGCCGGTGTGGAAGGGCGGGTCCAGCAGCACGATGTCGAACTGCTCATGGCAGGCGGAGAGATACCGTGCCGCCTCGCCGATGTTGACCCGGCTGCGGTCAAACACGCCGCAGTTCTTGCAGTTCTTCATCACGATGTTCACGGCCTCCCGGTTCTCGTCCAGGAACACGCACCGGGCCGCACCCCGGCTCAGGGCCTCGATGCCCAGCTGGCCGCTGCCTGCGTAGAGGTCGAGCACCCGGGCACCGGGCAGGTCGAACTGGACGATGCTGAACATGGCCTCCTTGACCTGATCCATCGTCGGGCGGGTGATCTCGGTGCCGGGCAGGGCTTCCAGCCTGCGGCCCCGTGCTTCTCCTGCAATAACGCGCATGTATCTGCCTCCTTCTCCCGCTGTCCGGGCCCCCTGCCCGGCCAGCAGCTGTTTCGTGTTTTCGTATCTCCATATTATCGTCAAAACGCAACTCTTTGTCAAGGGCACGCGTTGCACTCAGGGTGCAATTGTGCTAAAATCAGGGCAAAGCGCCCCATGTGCGGCGCGTTTTGCCAAAAAAGGAGAGTATCTGCTTATGAAAGTCCTGCTCATCAACGGCAGCCCCCACGAGAAGGGCTGCACCTATACCGCCCTGTCCCTGATCGCCGGGGAGCTGAACGCCAGCGGCATCGAGACCGAGATCCTGAACGTCGGCACAAAGCCGGTGGGCGGCTGCATCGGCTGCGGCGGCTGTGCCGCCGGTAAGGGCTGCGTGTTCGGCGGCGTGGTCAACGAGGCCATCGAAAAGGCCAAGACCGCCGACGCCTTTGTGTTCGGCACACCTGTCCACTATGCGTCCGCCTCCGGCAACATGACCAGCTTCATGGACCGTCTGGCCTACGCGGGCGGCAAGTATCTGGCCTACAAGCCCGCCGCCATCTGCGCTTCGGCCCGCCGCGCCGGCACCACCACCACGCTGGACCAGCTGGTGAAGTACCCCGAGTTCTTCCACATGCCGCTGGTCAGCGGTTCCTACTGGCCCATGGTCCACGGCTCCAAGCCCGAGCAGGTGCTGGAGGATGAAGAGGGCTGCGCCGTGATGCGGGAGCTGGGCCGGAACATGGCCTGGCTGCTCAAGTGCATCGAACTGGGCAAAGCAAACGGCATCACCCACCCCGAGAATCCCCGCCGCCCCATGACCAATTTCATCCGCTGAACCCTGTGTTTTCCCTGCGCCTCTGTCCTCCCTGGCAGGGGCGTTTTTTGTCGTCAATCCGCATAAAAAGAGCTCTCTTTTTTCTGTTCCTCTCACAATTTTCTCTTTCTGCGATCCATGCTATAATGAAGATGAGATCAGAGAAGTTCACCCCCATACTTTCTCAAAAAGGAGGCGTTTACCATGAAAAAGATTCTTTCCGCATTTTTCGCCGCTTTTCTTCTGGCAAGTCTATGTGCTCTTCCCGCATTCGCAGTGTCTCAGGCTCGTTCTGTAAATGCTACAACAGCTGCCGAAACCGTGTCCCTTATCTGCGAATATTGCGGACAGAGCGATATGATTTGTGTGGATGAGTATTATGCTTCCTGGTATACAGTCAATTTTATTCCTTGTCAGGGACGCGACCCCCGATATAATGATTCGGTCGAGAATCGCACTCATATTGAAATTTATCAATGTCAATCCTGTAAGTTTGGCACCAGCGTAGTTTCTACGGAAGAGCAGATTTCCCACAAACACCCCGCCATGCGTGCCTACGACCTTCCCAGATTCTGATATTTCCTTTGCGCCTCTGCCCTTGTCGGCGGGGGCGTTTCTGATTTTAACAGCTTTTTCCGCAAAAACGGAAAAAATAAGGGAGCGAGTGCTTTTTTCGTTCACAACTTTGTGGTAGCATAAGGGTAAGAATTATTTTGTGCAGAGCGATGGAGACAGGCTATGGAACACTACGATTGGAACGACGGCTGGCTGTTTGCCCCCACCTTTGATCCCGCCATCGTCCGCCCCGAATGCACCGGGGTGGAACTGGAACCGGTGCGCTTGCCCCACACGGTCAAAACGCTGCCCTACAACTATTGCAACGAGAACGAATACCAGCGGGTGTCCGGCTACCGGCGGGAGTTTTTTGCGCCCAAAGAGTGGCAGGGCCGCACGGTGCTGCTGACCTTTGGAGCCGTGGCCCACGATGCCACTGTGTTCTGCAACGGGCGGCGGGTGTTCCACCACGGGTGCGGCTACACCGCCTTTACTGTGGACCTGACCGAATCGCTGCTGCTGGGCCAAAAAAATGTGGTGGCTGTCCGGTGCGACAGCCGGGAGGACCTGAACATTCCTCCCTTCGGCGGGCAGATCGATTTTCTGACCTACGGCGGCATCTACCGGGCCGTCAGTCTGGACGTGAAGGAGCCCGCCTACCTGCGCGACATCTTCATCGAGGCGCAGGCCGAGGGCGATTTCCGCATCTATTCCTCCACAGTGGGCGAGACCATCGGCTGCACCCTGCAGGCCGAGATCCGCAGCCCCGCCGGGAGCAGAGCCCTGTACAGCGGTGAGCTCAGCCTGCCCATTGTGGGCACCCTGAACGGCGTGCACCCCTGGAGCGTGGAGCACCCCTTCCTCTATACCCTGACCGTCCGGCTCATCCGGCCCGGCACCAGCGGCCTGCCCGACCGGGTGCTGGACGAAAAGAGCACCCGGTTCGGCTTCCGCACCATCCAGTTCGTGGCCGGGGGCTTTTATCTGAACGGCCAGCGGGTGGAGCTGCGGGGCCTGAACCGGCACCAGAGCTACGCCTATCAGGGCTATGCCATGCCGGACAGCATTCAACAGCTGGATGCCCAATTGTTGAAAAAGCAGCTGGGCTGCAACGCCGTGCGCACCAGCCACTACCCCCAGAGCCCGGCTTTTCTGGATGCCTGCGATGAGCTGGGCCTGCTGGTGTTCGTGGAGATGCCCGGCTGGCAGCACATCGGGGATGAAGCCTGGCAGGCCCAGGCATTGCAGAACTGCCGCGAGATGGTCTGCCAGTGCCGCAATCACCCCAGCGTGTTCCTGTGGGGCGTGCGGGTGAACGGCAGTTCCGACAACGAGGCCTTTTACAAGCGCACCAACGAGGCTGTCCATCGGCTGGACCCCACCCGCCCCACCGGCGGCGTGCGGATCGCCCGCAAGAGCCAGCTGCTCGAGGATGTTTACGCCTACAACGATTACTCCTACTCCGGCCGCGGCCCGGGCTGCGAGCCCCGGTCTGCCGTTACGCCTGACCTGCGCAAGGGTTACCTCATCAGCGAGTTCGGGGGCCAGCAGTTCCCGGCCAAAGCCTTTGACGACGAGCCGCACCGGCTGGCACAGGCTCTGCGCCACGCCGCCGTCCTCAACGATGCCATTGCCCAGCAGGGCGTGGCCGGTGCCCTTGGCTGGTGCATGGCCGATTACAACACCCACCGCGAGTTCGGCAGCGGCGACCGCATCTGCTACCACGGCGTAACAGACCTGTTCCGCAACCCGAAGCTCTCTGCTGCTGTCTACGCCAGCCAGAAAACGCCCCGCTCCCCTTCGGACGTGGTGTTCGAGGTCTCTTCCAGCATGGCACTGGGCGACCACCCCGGCGGCTTTGCCGGGGCCTGCTGGGTGTTCACCAACGCCGAGAGCGTCCGTCTCTACCGGGGCAACGATTTCATTGCCGAGTTCACCCCCGACCGCCGGGGCCGCTTTGCCGCCCTGCCC
>PPYF01114350.1_pt1 | contig 24175 bp, 21 predicted proteins | sample 1559871 | NCBI WGS metagenome assembly PPYF01 (sample SAMN08240021, study PRJNA423297) | Human gut metagenome, whole genome shotgun sequencing project. | reverse complement strand
GGTCGTGGGGATGCTCATGGTCGTGGGGATGCTCATGGTCGTGGGGATGCTCATGGTCGTGGGGATGCTCATGGTCGTGAGGATGCTCATGGTCGTGGGAATGCTCATGGTCGTGAGAATGCTCATGGCCGTGGGGATGCTCGTGGTCGTGGGGATGCTCGTGGTCATGAGGATGCTCGTGGACACTGGGGATGGGAGCGCCCATGGGGAGGTCATGGCTCTCCTCCTCCTCTCCGTGGACCCGCACCTCCATGCGGGTGCCCGCGATCCCGCAGCTTACCGCCGGCACCGCCTCCACCGTGACGCCGGGCAGGAGGCCGTTCATGGTCTTGAGAAAGTCTGCTTTTTGTTGCTCATCCAGCAGCTCATAGAGGGCGGCGGTCAGCATATCGCCTGCTGCGCCCATATTGCATTCCAGATACAGCGTTTTCATTGGATTCCCTCCATTTGATTGATACGGCTGGCCAGGTATCCGGCGCCAAAGCCGTTGTCGATGTTCACCACGCTCACGCCGCTGGCGCAGGAGTTGAGCATGGACAGCAGGGCACTGACGCCGCCGAAGGAGGCGCCATAGCCCACGCTGGTGGGCACCGCGATGACGGGGCAGTCCACAAGGCCGCCCACCACGCTGGCAAGCGCGCCCTCCATGCCCGCCACGGCAATGACCACCCGGGCGCTCATGAGAGGCTCCAGATTGGCCAGGAGCCGATGCAGCCCCGCCACACCCACGTCATAGAGCCGGGTGACGGCGTTGCCCAGGGCCTCGGCGGTGATGGCGGCCTCCTCGGCCACCCCCATGTCGCTGGTACCGCCGGTGGCCACCACGATGCTGCCCCGGCCCTCCAATGCCTTGGGGAAGACCACCGCCAGCCGGGCCAGGGCGTTGTAGCGCACCGGGAAGCGCTCCGAGAGGGCGTCGGCGGTCTCTTGATTGATCCGGGTCACCAGGACGTTGGTGCACTCGCGCCGCTCCATGGATCCCAGGATCCCCAGGATCTGCTCCGTGGTCTTGGACTGGCCGAAGATCACCTCTGCCGCCCCCTGGCGCACCGCCCGGTGATAGTCCACCTTGGCATAGCCCAGATCCTCAAAGGGGGAGAGTTTCAGCCGCAGCAGTGCCCCCTCGGGAGTCAGGTTTCCGTCCCGGACGTCCTGCAAAACGGTCAAAATATCGTGCTTGTTGTCGCTCATATGTGTTGCCTCCTGTTAATCCGAGGGTGTGCGGGGCTGGGGATCCAGTTCCGCTTTGCCGGTCAGCGGCTCCAGCGCCGCCGCAATTTGCTGCCAGGAAGATTGGGCAAAGGGCTGTTGAGCAGCCGTCACTTGCACCAGGGCGCCGCCGTTACGCAGCCGCACCCGAAAGTCCCGCAGACCCAGGGCCGCCAGGGCGGCCTCTGCCTGCTCCACCCGGGCAAGATCATCCTGCCGCAGGGGTGTCCCTGTGGGGATGCGGGTGGCAAGACACGCATAGGCGGGTTTGTCCCAGGTGGGGAGCCCTGCTTCCCGGCTCAGGCGGCGCACGTCCGCCTTGGTAAGGCCGCACTCCCGCAGGGGGGAGCGCACCTCCAGCTCCCGCAGGGCCCGCATGCCGGGGCGGTCGGAGGCGTCGTCGGAGGCGTTGGTGCCGTCGATCACCAGGGGGAGCCCCGCTGCCTTCGCCGCCTCCAAAATGGCGGAGAAGATGGCCTGTTTACAGTGGTAGCACCGGTCCGGGGGATTTGCCGCCACCGCCGGCAGGGACAGTACATCCGCCTCCAGCACCGTCAGGGGCACGCCGCACTGCTGGGCCAGGGCCCGGGCGTCCGAGCGTTCAAAGGCGGGCTGAAAGGCGCTGTGTACAAAGAACGCCTGCCAGCCGCTGCCCCAGCGGCCCGCCGCCCAGCACAGCAGGGCGGAGTCCACCCCGCCGGAGAGGGCCAGGGCTCCCCGGGGATGCTCTGTGAAAAAGTCTTTGAGTTCCAAATCAACACCTCGCAGTTGCAAGTGAAAAAAAGAAAGACACACCCCTTATGGGTATGTCTTCAGACATGAATGCGGCTCTGGCCGCCTTGATTCCGGTTGCGCAGGAAAAAAGGCTGCGTGCCGCAGCCGGGCGGGTCTTCTGATCCGCAGTTACAAAAAAATTATAGCAGTTCCGGCGGCTGCCGTCAAGGAAAATGTCCCGGGGGAGCTGCCGGTTGACACAGACGGGGGAATATGGGAAAATTCTCTTAAAAAAACCAGGGGAAAGGGTGAGGGAGATGTCAAAGTGGATTCTGGTGCCGGATTCCTTCAAGGGAACCATGTCCTCCCGGGAGGTCTGCGGGATTTTGCGGACGGAGCTGCTGGAGCGGATGCCGGAGGCGGAAGTGATCTCCCTGCCGGTGGCGGACGGCGGTGAGGGCAGCGTGGACGCCTTCCTGGAGGCCATGGGGGGCCGCCGTGTGCGGGTGTCCTGCACGGGGCCCGACGGGGCGCCTATGGAGGGCTTTTTCGGCCTCCTGAGCGACGGTACCACCGCCGTGGTGGAGATGGCGGCGGCTGCGGGCCTCCCCCTGCTGGAGGGCCGCCTGGATGTGGAGGGCGCCACCACCTACGGAGTGGGCGAGCTGCTCCTGGCCGCTGCGGAGGCGGGGGCCAGGAAGATCATCCTGGGCCTGGGAGGCAGCGCCACCAACGATGGCGGCTGCGGCTGCGCTGCGGCGCTGGGAGTGCGGTTCCTGGACGAAGCGGGGAAGGCCTTCATCCCGGTGGGCCGCACCCTGGAGCGCATTGCCCACATCGACAAAACCGGCCTTGCCCCGGCTCTGGCAGGCGTGGAGATCGTCACCATGTGTGATATCGACAATCCCCTGTGCGGCCCCAACGGTGCCGCGGCGGTGTTCGGCCCCCAGAAAGGGGCGGACGGCCCGGCGGTGGAACGGCTGGACCGGGGACTGCATCATCTGGCGGAGGTGGTGCGGGCCGATCTGGACGTAGAGATCCTGGATCTGCCCGGCGCCGGTGCCGCCGGAGGAATGGGCGGCGGCATGGCGGCCTTTTTGGACAGCCGCCTGCAAATGGGTATCGACGCGGTGCTGGATACGGCGGGCTTTGACGCCCTGCTGCCCGGAACCCGGGCGGTGATTACCGGAGAGGGCCGCATTGACGGCCAGAGCCTCCGGGGCAAGGTGGTAGTGGGCGTGGCTCGCCGGGCCAAAAAGGCGGGCGTTCCGGTGGTGGCTGTGGTGGGAGACATTGCCCCCGGTGCCGCTGCGGCCTATGAGGAGGGCGTCACCGCCATGTTTTCCACCAACCGCCGGGCGATCCCCTGGGAGCAGGCCCGCCTGACGGCCAAAGAAGATCTGCGGGCGGCGGCGGGAGACCTGTTCCGCCTGTGGGCGGCGCTGGAGGATCCCTGCCGGGCTGCCGGAAACGATTGACATCCGGCGGCAGGGACGCTATCCTGAAAAGAACAGAGAGAACGAGGAGATGAAGGCGTGAGAGAACCGTTGATCGTCATTATGGACGGCCAGGGAGGCGGCATCGGCCGGGCCCTGACAGAGACCATCCGGGCGGCCCACCCGGAACTGCGGCTGCGGGCCCTGGGCACCAACGCCCTGGCCACCGCCGCCATGCTCAAAGGCGGCGCCAGTGACGGCGCCACCGGGGAGAACGCGGTGGCGTTCAATGCCGCCCGGGCGGATATGATCCTGGGCCCCGTGGGGATCCTGACCCCCAACGGATTGCTGGGCGAGGTGACACCCAGAATGGCGGAGGCGGTGGGCGGCAGCAGAGCCGTCAAGATCCTGCTGCCCTCCCAGCGGTGCAGCATCCGTCTGGCGGTGGGGCCGTCCCAGCCTATGCAGGTTTACCTGCAGGAGGCCCTGCGCCTTTTGGAGGAAGAACTGGCAAAAGAAGATTAAAGGCGAGGAGCATACCCATGGTAGATATGAACGCGCTGCTGGCCCTCCAGGGCCAGCTGTTCCTTTTGATGGCTCTGGGAGCTTTTTTCAGCCGCCGGGGGATTCTGGACGGCGGTTTCCAAAAGGGACTGACGGATCTGGTCATCGACCTGGTGCTGCCCTGCAGCATCATCACCTCTTTTGAAGTGGAGCTTACATCGGAACTGCTGCACCAGAGCATCCAGGTGGCGGTATCGTCCCTGGTGATCCAGGTGGGGTGCTGGCTGCTGGCCCATGCTGCCTTCCGCCGCTGCGCCGCCGGTCGGCAGCCGGTGCTGCAGTATGCCGTCATCTGTTCCAACGCGGGCTTTTTGGGTACTCCGGTGGCCCAGGGCCTCTTCGGGGCGCCCGGCGTGGTGCTGGCCTCCATCTACCTGATCCCCCAGCGGGTGGCCATGTGGACATTGGGAGTGGCTTTTTTCGAAAAGAGCAGCGGCCGGGATGTGTGGAAGCGGGTTTTCACCCATCCGTGCATCGTGGCGGTGTTTTTGGGCGCCGTGCTGATGTTCACGGGGCTGCGGCTGCCGGGTGTGGTGGACAATACCATCCGGGCGGTGGGAGACTGCAATACGGGCCTTTCCATGTTCCTGGTGGGCATGCTGATGTCCCGGCTCCACTGGCGGGATTTCCTGGATCCCACGGTGTTGTACTATTCCCTGATCCGCCTGGTGGTGATCCCCCTGGCGGTGTTTGCCGGCTGCCGCCTGGCAGGACTTGACGGATTACCGGCAGCGGTCTCTGTGGTGCTGGCTGCCATGCCTGCCGGGGCTACCACGGCTATTCTCGCCTCCCGGTATGAGTGCGACAGCGCCTTTGCCGCCAGCTGCGTCACGGTGTCCACGGTATTTTCTCTGGTAGCTATTCCTGTATGGTGCATGTTTTTTTAAAAAAAGTTGTAGCTATTACACAAAAATGAAAATTTGGAGGCTTTTTTGCCTGGGAAAGTCTTGACAATCTCTGGAAATAGGGATACACTGGCGCCATCACTTCCGGGTGATTTTTCTATCAGCTAAATTTGGAAAACGATTCTGTATAACGGAATTACTCGCTGCGGCGAAAGGAGAACCGAATATGAAAGCGGCTTATTTGACCCCCGCCATCACCCTGTTCCATGAGGATGGCAGCCTGGATCTGGAGAGCCAGCGCAAATTGTTTGAAAACCTGATCCAGCAGGGGATTGACGGCATCCTGGTGGAGGGCAGCTCCAGCGAGTTTTTCGCCATGCCCATGGACCAGCGCCGCCAGATGGGCAAGTTCGCCATTGAGGCGGTGGATCACCGGGTGAAGCTCATTATGGGTACCTCCCACATGGTGGCCGACGAGATTGTGAATTTTTCCAACTACTGTCTGGATGCCGGCGCAGACGCCGTGATGATCCTGCCGCCCTATTACTTCCACTTTGGAGCCGAGGCCCTGCTGCAGTATTATGACCGGCTGGCCAAGCAGATCCACGGCCCCATTTACATCTACAACTTCCCGGACAACACCGGCTACACCATCCCTCCGGCAACGGTGGTTCAGCTGGCCCGGATGCATCCCAACATCGTGGGGATGAAGGATACCGTCTCCGGTATGGATCACACCCGGGAGCTCATCAAGCAGGTGAAGTCTCAGATGCCGGACTTTGAGATCTACTCCGGCTTCGACGACAACTTTGCTCACAATGTCCTGGCGGGCGGCGACGGCTGCATCGGCGCCCTTTCCAATGTGGTGCCCGAGATCTGCACCGCCTGGGTTCGGGCCTTCCGGGAGAATGACCTGGCGGGCATCGCCCGGGGCCAGCAGAGCATCGACCGGCTCATGGATCTCTACGCTGTGCGCAGCCCCTTCCTGCCGGTCATCAAGGAGGCCTGCAAGCTGCGGGGCATTGCCGCCACCAGCACCGGTACCTTCCCCATGCCCAACGCCACGGTAGAGGACGACGCCAGAATCCTGGAGCTCCTGCACCGGGAGGGCATCTGATCTTCTTTTGATACCTTTCTTTTCCCCGTTTCCCGGCAAAGAGCCGCTGCTGCTGGCAGCGGCTCTTTGCTGTCAAAAAAAGGTATTCCATTATACGAAATTATTTTCCGAAATTTTAAATTATAGAATTCCATTTTATTCTGGAATATGATATACTTTTTTCAAATAGTTCCCAACAGGGCAGGATTGTGAAACAGGAGGAATTTGCCATGGCAAAGGAACAAGTTTCCAGCATTCTGCGGGCACTTAATATTTTGGAGTGCTTTATGGACACGGATACGGAGTGGACGCTCAAGGCTCTGGTGGAGCATCTGGACTTGCCCACCACCACGGTGTTCCGGCAGCTCTCTACCCTGACGGAGCGCCAATATCTGGAGCAGGATCCCATTCGCAAAAGCTACCGGGTGGGCCCGCGGCTGCTGCAGCTTGCCAGCGCCATTATGGGGCAGTCGGATCTGCGCCGCACGGCCCGGCCGGAGCTGGAGCGGTTGAGCGAAGTGGCTCGGGAGACCATCAACCTCAGCGTGCTGCTGGAGCATGAGATTTTTTACCTGGACAAGGTGGAAACCCACCGCTCTATCGTGTGCAATACCCAGGTGGGCAGCCGGGTCCCGGCCTATGCCACCGGCAGCGGCAAAATCATGCTGGCAGGACAGAGCCCGGAGTACATCGACCAGTATTGCCAGTGGATGGCGGAGGCCGCCCGCCCGCTGACCGAAAATACCATCACCGACCCGGATCAGCTGCGCCAGGCTCTGGTCTTGGCCCGGACCCGGGGCTTCGCTGTGGACGATGGGGAGATCGAAGAAGGTCTTACCTGCGTAGCTGCTCCCATTTACGATATGAACCAGCGGGTGGCGGCGGCCGTGAGTATCTCCGGACCCACCTACCGGATGGAGGAGGACTGGGAGATGATGATTCGGGAGGTGTGCCAGACTGCGGCCAATATCTCCCGGCTGCTGGGCCATCGGTAAGAGAGTCCCCCGTGGAAGAACGGAAACGGCGTCCTGCTTTGGCAGGACGCCGTTGTTTTTTAGAAAAAGGATTCCAGGATATAGAGCCGGGTGCCGGAGGGGGAGAGCAGCAGATCAAGCCGGTTTCTGGGATCGTCTGGGTCAGTGGCGGAATACCAGCGGCAGCGGGCTATGTCCGGGCGCTCCTCCTCCGGTACGGACAGGCCGTCCAGCAGCTGCGTCATGGCTTCTGCATGAGCCTCCGATGGAGCACCCTGCCAGGAAAGGGCCGTATTCACGGTGCTGTTTTCCGGATAGTCCAGAACGTGATAGCGTGTCCCGTCCCCGTGAAAGCTGGAGCCGGAATCCGCTTCATAGACGCATTGGCTGCCGCTGGGGAGGGACAGCCCCCAGTTGAGAGCTACCGTGGCGGTATAGTCCCCCGGATGCAGCAGCGACGAAAGCACGGGCCACGCTGTTATCACAAGCAGGGCCACCACCGCTGCAAGCACGGCGATCAGCCCCGGCAGTGTCCGGCGCAATGGAGAGCGGGGGCATTTTTCCGCCCGGCCGGTCCGAGAGACCATCACGCTTCACCTCCTGCAGCCAGACAGGCAGACAGCGACCAGGTCTGCCAGCAATCACATTCTCCCCGGGCATCGTCCCGGCGGCGCTCCAGCAGATCTCCCAGGGTATCCCCCGGCGCCCAGGCTCCCGGCTCATAGTCCGCCAGATCCCGTCGAGGATCCAGCCGCTCCAGCTGGGAGAGGGTGTCATAGGAGAGATCGTAGGCCAGGTAGTAGATGCTGACCGAGGGGCTCTCCCCGCCCAGGTACCGGTCCACCTGATCCCGGGCCACCAGGTAGTCAATGGGGATGCAGTTGATGACCAGCCATCCCGCCAGCGCCGCCGGAAAGGCGGCGCGAAAGAAGGAGAAGGCCGGACGCCAGCACTTGATGAGGGCCATCACCAGGAACACCGCCATCATCACCATGCCCCAGTAGGTCATGCAGCGCTTGAAGGAGAGGCCGTAGGCCCCTACATACAGCGTCATACGCCAGGCAGCGGAGCATAGCAGCGCCAGGCTCTGGACGGTCACCAGAGTGGCCAGCAGCCGCACCGCCATCCAGCTTCTGCCCGCAGGATTCGAGATGGTCACGGCGGAGAGCAGCACCAGAAGATTGACCGCTGTGACGGCCACCATCTGGAAAAAGCCGCTGCGGGCCCAGTCGGCGTAGGAGATGCCCCGCTGGGCAAGATACGCTGCCCCGCCCAGGACGCCGGAGATCTGGATAGACAGAAAAGCCAGGTATAAAAGGGCAAGTGCCGCCAATATGATGACAAACGCCAGGGCGTCGGCGTGTTTGGAGGCCTTTTCCGGTGCAGTGGTCAGGGGGATGGGGTGGCGGAGGGAGTAGAGAAAACCGAAGAAAAACGGGGTCAGTATCATACCCAGTACCAGTTTCCAGAGACCCTCCGTCAGGTGCTCCGCCACGAACCGGCGCAATTCCACGGTGGCGGAGGCAAAGAGCGCATCGGCGGAAGAGAGTACCGGTACCAGGATCATCAGCAGCACCGCCGACCCGGCGATGCCCAGGATCACGCCCGCTGCGCGCTTACCCTGCCGGGGGCGGGAGAGAGCGGCAAACGCTGCTCCCAGACGGCCGAAAAGCCCCCAGAGCAGCAGCCCCAGCCGCTCCCACAGCATGGCGGGACGGTGCCAGGGGAGCCGACCGGCGCCGGAGAGGGAAATGGCCTGTACCGGCAGCAGTACCAGCAGCGCCAGCATGTTCCAGATCCGGAAGGCCCAGTTGGAGCTCAGGGCCAGGGTGACGGAGAGCAGCAGGGTTTCCGCGGCTACCCACCGGCTCTCCGGCCGGGAGAAGGCGGCAGGGCCCAGATCCCCCAGTAAAAGAAGGTACCAGGCAAATACCGCGGCGGTCAGCCCTGCCGTGGGGCCGTACCAGAGGAAGGTGTCCGCCAGAAGCACGCAAAAACACGCCGTTATCGGCAGGAACAGCCGTTCCCGGGAGGTAATCTCATAGGTGAATTTGGGGTCAGTTGCAGGATTTTGGGCGGGCTTCGCCGGCCCTCCCGTGGGCAGGGCGTTTTCAGAATCAGACATATGAAATTCTCCTTATGATGGTGTCCGCGCTTTACGGACAAAATTTCGGTTGTGAGACGGAGCGGGATTTAGCTTCCCTGATCCGGTACATACTCCAGAATATCCCCCGGCTGACAGTCCAGAGCGGCGCAGATGGCCTCCAGGGTGGAAAAGCGCACCGCCTTGGCCTTGTTGTTTTTCAGAATGGAGAGATTGGCCAGGGTGATGTCCACCTTCTCCGAAAGCTGGGAAAGGGTCATCTTCCGCTTGGCCATCATCACATCCAGATTCACGACGATTGCCATGACGCGCCTCCTTAGATCGTGAGATCGTTTTCCGCCTTCATCTCTGCCGCCTGACGGAACAGGGCGGACATCACCAGACAGAGTAGACCTGCCATGGCAAAGATGGGAACAAAGAGGGCGTTATAGGTCAGCAGGGGGGCGGGGGAGCGGTAGTAGCAGATGCTGAACACCAGCCGCACCAGGGCTGCGGCGGAAATTACAAAGGCACTGACGGCGGAGCGCCGGAGGAAGACGGCGTTTTCCAAAGAGAAGGGAACCCCCTCCAGGATCGTGCCCAGCACCCGGTGTCCCTGCCAGAGGATCACAGCGGTGCAGATGCCCGCAAACAGCAAAAACAGCGTCAGCACAATGGTGTAGGGTTCTCCGCGGGTCCACCATGTGACCAGGGCATGGGAAAAATTCCCCAGACAGTCATCCCAGTCATATGTCCACAGCGACTGGATTTTTTCCAGGTTAAAGCGGAACAGCACCAGTCCCGGGACCAGCGGCAGCGCCGCAAGGTTGCAGATGAATGTGATCAGCACCAGAATGTTCAGCACCCGGGCGATTTTTTGTGCATGGGAAGTCAGCATGATCCATCCTCCTTATGACTGGGAGCGGGCGGCATACCGGCTGGCACCCAGCAGGCGCCATGTCCAGATACCGCAAAAGAGCAGCAGCAGCGTCAGCAGAATCTGAATTGAGGATCCGTATGTCCAGATCCACTTCCAGCTCAGGGCGAATACCACCAGAATCCGCAGCGGCAGCTCCCAGAAGCGCTCGTACAGGGTCAGATCCGTCAGTGCTGCGGGTCCGCCCATCAGCACCAGTCCGGGTATCAAAAACACCAGTGCGGCCACCATGGCCCGGAGGGCAGCCCGCACCGGGAAACGGATTCGCGGGGTGTGCATGAATAGCGGCATGATGCTCCCTCCTTTTCCTGCATCATAGCACGATGAGTTATCGAAAGTCAATGATAATTTATCGTTTTTCAATAAATCAAAAGCGGGATGGGAAAGGGGCTGACAGAGGGGAGCGGCCGCAGACGCAAAAAAACAGGAAAACGGACGGCTTGCGCCGTCCGCTTTCCTGTATGATATAGAGAAAGGAGAGGGAAAATGGTAGTGTGTGTATCAAGCTTCCTGCTTGGTGATTTCATGATACAGGGCGGCGGAGAGAAAGTCAACGGGGCAGAACCAAGCTTCACAATTTGTTTACAAGCGGGCGGATTTTAGCCATTTTTCGTTCATAATTCGTTCAAAAAATATCATCAAAGTGCACATTGACAAGACAGAGGTTCCATGCTAACATTTAGCATGCTAATTTTTAGCAGGCTAACGAAGGAGGCGAGGTTATGGAACCTGCCGCGCCCTTGGGCCCCTTGCTGGGCCGGTGTGCGCATCTTGCCCGGGAGCGGATGGATGCCCGGCTGACGGGCTGTGACGTGACTCCCGCGCAGACCCATGTTCTGATGTATCTGATGCACAATGGGGGACAGGCGCCTCAGTGCATGCTGACGGACTTTTTGAAAGTGCGGCCCTCCACCACCAACGGGATCGTGGACCGGTTGGAGGAGCGGGGACTGGTAGAGCGCTCTGTCAGCGGTACGGATGCCCGGCGGCGGCTTATCACGCTGTCGGAGAAGGGGCGGGAGCAGCAGTCGCTGTTCCGCAAGCGGTTCCTGGAGACGGAGGAGCTGATGCTCCGGGGCTTTACACCCCAGGAGGAGCAGACGCTCCGGGGCCTTCTGGGACGTATCATTCAAAATCTCGAGGAGGATCGGGCACAATGTTAAAAGCACTTTGGCCGCACGCACGGCCGTATTCCAAGTGGATCTGCCTGGGTGTGCTGTGCAGCGCGGCGGAGGCGGTCTTTGAGCTGCTGATCCCGCTGGTGATGAGCGATATCGTGGATATCGGCATCGCCAACGGCGACCAGAACTTTATTTTGAGTAAGGGCCTCCAGATGGTGGTCATGGCCATGGTGTCGCTGTGCTTCGGCCTGGGAGCCGCCGCCTGTTCCTCCATTGCAGGCATGGGCTTCGGTGCCAATCTGCGGACGGCAGAGTACGACCACATCCAGGACTACGCGTTTTCCAATATCGAAAAGTTTTCCACGGCGTCCCTGGTGACCCGGCTTACCAACGACGTCAACAACCTGCAGATGATTTTGATGTTCGCCATGCGGCTGCTGGTCCGGGCCCCGGTGATGCTGGTGGCGGCGCTGTTTTTGTCCATCCGCATCAGCTATCAGCTGAGCAATGTCTTCCTGGTGGCGCTGCCCCTTTTGATCGTGTCGGTGGCGCTGATCCTCACCAAGGCCAGCCCCCGGTTCCGGGCCATGCAGGAGAAGACCGACGCGCTGAACCTGGTGGTTCAGGAGAACCTCACCGGCATCCGGGTGGTGAAGTCCTTCGTGAAGGAGGATCACGAGCGGGAGAAGTTCGCAAAGCGCAACCTGGATCTCAAGTCCAACGCCGAAAAGGCCTTCGGCATGGTGGTCATCAACATGCCCATCATGATGCTCATTATTTACGGCACCATTATCGCCGTCATGTGGTTCGGCGGCCAGATGGTGTACGCCGGCTCTCTGGAGGCCGGCAAGCTCATCACCTTCTTCACTTACATTACCCAGATCATGATGTCCCTCATGATGGTGTCTATGATCTTCATGATGATGACCCGGGCTATCGCCTGCGCCCGCCGGATCACCGAGGTGCTCCAGGAGAAGCCTGCCATCACCAACGACCAGGCCAAGACCGACGTGGCGGAGGACGGTACCCGCACCCCCGCGGAGGTAAAGGACGGCAGCATCGACTTTGACCATGTCTCCTTCAAGTATGATCTCTCCAGCCCGGAGTGGATTTTGCAGGATGTGGATCTGCACATCCGCTCTGGCCAGACGGTGGGCATCCTGGGAGGCACCGGCTCCGCCAAGACCACTCTGGTGTCCCTGATTCCCCGGCTCTACGAGGCCACCGAGGGCACTGTGAGGGTGGGCGGCCGCCCGGTGTCGGACTACACCATGGAGCACCTGCGGGATGCGGTGAGTGTGGTGCTGCAGAAGAACACCCTCTTCTCCGGTACCATCCGGGAAAACCTCCTCTGGGGCGATCCCAACGCCACGGAAGAGCAGCTCTGGGCCGCCTGCCGGGCTGCCTGCGCCGATGAATTTTTGGAGAAGATGCCCGACGGCCTGGATACGGATCTGGGCCAGGGCGGCGTCAACGTCTCCGGCGGGCAGAAGCAGAGGCTGTGCATCGCCCGGGCCATTTTGAAACAGCCCAAGGTGCTGATCCTGGACGACTCCACCAGCGCGGTGGACACCGCCACGGACGCCAAGATCCGCAGGGCTTTTGCCAATGAACTGAAAGATACCACCAAGATCATCATCGCCCAGCGGGTGACCTCCATCTGCGAGGCGGATGTGATCTTGGTGATGGCCCAGGGGCGTGTGGTGGCCCAGGGCAGTCATGAAGAGCTGATGAAGACCTGCGAGATCTACCGCGAGGTCTACCAGTCCCAGCAGGAAGGAGTGAGCATCGGTGGCTGAACAGCGTACAAATCAATCCGCGCCCCGGGGCCCCGGCGGCGGCCCGGGCCGTCACGGCTATCAAAAGCCCAAGAACCTGCGGGGCACTTTGGGCAAGCTCATGCGCTATCTGGGGCGCTATAAGGCCCATCTGATTCTGGTGGCCGGCCTGCTGGTCATCAGCTCCGCCTGCACCGTGGGCGGATCCTATCTCATCAAGCCCCTCATCAACGACTATATCCTTCCGGGTGATTTCCCCGGCCTTGCCAAAATGCTGGCCTTTATGGGGGCGGTGTATGTCACCGGCGCGGCCTGCTCCTTCGGCTATGCCCGCATCATGGTGCATGTGTCCCAGAACACGGTGGCCAAGATCCGTTCCGATCTCTTTGACCGGATGCAGAATCTGCCGTTGAAGTACTTCGACACCCACACCCACGGCGAGCTCATGAGCCGCTATACCAACGATATCGACACCGTCTCCGAGGCCCTCAACAACAGCTTCGGAAGCCTCATCTCCTGCACGCTGAACTTCGTGGGCACCATTGCCATGATGATCGTCCTGAGCCCCGTGCTGACCCTCATCACCTTTGCCATGCTGGTGGTGATGCTGTGGGTGGTAAAAGTGGTAGGCGGCCGCAGCCGCCGGTACTTCGCCCAGCAGCAGGCCTCTCTGGGCACGGTGAACGGCTATATCGAGGAGATGATCGAGGGCCAGAAGGTCATCAAGGTCTTCAACCATGAGCCTGCCGCCAAGGAGGGTTTCCGGGAGCGCAACGAGGCCTACCGCCAGGCGGCCACCCGGGCCCAGGCTTACGCCGGCGCCATGATGCCTGCCATGGGCAACCTCTCCTATATCAACTACGCCATCACCTGCTGCGTGGGCGGCCTCCTGGCCATCCGCAGCGGCGACCTGGGAGGCCTGGCGGCCTTTTTGCAGTACACCCGGCAGGTGAGCCAGCCCATCACCCAGATCTCCCAGCAGGTGAACACCATCCTCTCCGCCGTGGCCGGCGCCGAGCGGGTCTTTGAGGTCATGGAGGCCCAGCCGGAGGTGGATGAGGGCAAGGTGACGCTGGTGCGGGCAACGGAAGACCGCAACGGCAACATGGCGGAAGCCAACTATGATACCGGCGCCTGGGCCTGGAAAAAACCGGACGGCACCCTGGTGCCGGTTCGGGGCGACGTGCGGTTCGACCATGTGGTCTTCGGCTACGATGACCGCAAGATCGTCCTCCACGATATCTCCCTCTATGCCAAGCCCGGCCAGAAGATCGCCTTTGTGGGCTCCACCGGTGCCGGCAAGACCACCATCACCAGCCTCATCAACCGCTTCTACGAGATCCAGTCCGGTACCATCACCTATGACGGCATTGACGTCCGGGACATCGAAAAGGACTCCCTGCGCCGCTCCCTGGGTGTGGTGCTCCAGGATACCCACCTCTTCACCGGCACCGTGGCGGACAACATCCGCTACGGACGGCTGGACGCCACCGACGAGGAGGTCCACGCCGCCGCCCAGCTGGCAGGCGCGGATACCTTCATCCGCCACCTGCCCCACGGCTACGACACCGTCCTCTCCGGCGACGGCGGCAACCTCTCCCAGGGCGAGCGGCAGCTGCTGAACATCGCCCGGGCAGCCTGCGCCAATCCTCCGGTGCTGATTCTGGATGAGGCCACCAGCTCCATCGATACCCACACGGAGAAGATCATCGAGCGGGGCATGGACCGCCTCATGGCGGGCCGCACCGTCTTTGTCATTGCCCACCGGCTCTCCACGGTCCGCAACGCCAAGGCCATCATGGTCCTGGAGCAGGGCCAGATCATCGAGCGGGGCGACCACGATGACCTCATCGCCCAGCACGGCCGTTACTACCAGCTCTATACGGGTCAGGCGGAACTGGCCTGATCCCCGGAACAGAAAGGAGACCTATGGAACAGCTGAAAAAATTCCGCCTGCGCAACCTGATCGCCCTGACGGCGGCAGGCATCATCAACGCCATCGGGGTGACCATCTTCCTATCGCCGGTGAAGCTCTACGACAGCGGCATTTCCGGCACCTCCATGCTGCTTGCCCAGGTGACGCCGGAGTGGCTGACGCTGTCTATCTTCCTGCTGGTGCTGAATATTCCGCTGTTCCTGTATGGTCTCAAAAAGCAGGGGCCGCTGTTCACCCTCTATGCCATCTATACCGTTTGCATCTACTCCCTGACGGCGTGGCTCATCACGGATGTGCTGCCGGTGGATGTGAGCTTTGCCTCTCCCCTGGCGGGACAGGACCTGCTGCTGTGTGCCCTCTTCGGCGGACTGATCTCCGGTGTGGGCAGCGGTATGGCCATCCGCTTCGGCGGCGCCATGGACGGCATCGAGGTCATGGCGGTGATCTTTGCCAAGCGTCTGGGGGTGACGGTGGGCACCTTCGTGATGATCTACAACGTGGTGCTCTATATCATCTGCGGCATCGTGCTGCAAAACTGGATCCTGCCCCTCTACTCCATTGTCACCTACGGAGCGGCGTTGAAAACGGTGGACTTCATCGTGGACGGCCTGGACCGGGCCAAGTGCGCGGTGATCATCACCACCCGGCCCGACGACGTGTGCAAGACCCTGACAGAGACCTTCGAGTGCGGCGTCACCCGGCTGGAGGCCCGGGGCGGCTACTCCAACACCAAGAAGACCATGATCTATTTCATCGTCAACCGCTTCCAGGTGACGAAACTCAAGGATCTGATCCATGAGATCGATGAGACCGCATACATCACCATCAGCGAGGTGGCCGACGTCTTTTCTGCCAACAATTAAACCAAACAAAGAAGAAGCGCCTGTGCATCTGCACGGGCGCTTCCTGGTTATTGGCCGTAATCCCAGTTGGCGGGGTCGTGGTCACTGGTATTGGAACTGTCGGGCCAGGTGAGGGCTCCGTCGGAGAACATGTAAGGGATATCACTGTACACCGCCTGCCGGCCATAGACATCTGTCACCACTGCCGCAAAGACCAACTCCTGCGTACGCTCCGCCAGTGTTACCGCCAGGCCCTCCGGCAGGTGATGGAAAGTCTCGTCCCCGTAGTCGCCGTGGAAGTGTTCCGGCTGCTCGCAGGGATCCAGCCAGGCGATGAGGGACCGGTTTTTGAACAGCCCCACCCGGATGGACTCCGCCTCCGACTGGCCGATGGGCTCTTTTCCGCCGTCGGAGCTGGGACGGGCGGTGACATAGACCTCCGGCAGCGTCAAAAGGCCGCTCTGGTCCGCCTGCAGTCCCAACAGATCGCCGCTGCCGTAGTTCATCACATCCACAGTGGGCAAAGAGGCGCTGTACAGGCCCTGGAACTGGTCCAGCAGCTGGGTGGAGCGGGTGCCGTCCGGCGTTTCAAAGATGGCGGAGACGGCAATGGAATCGGTGAGCTGGCAGGCCAGGGTGGCGGTGAATCCGCCGTCCGGAGCGGGCTCTCCGGGCACATAGGAGACGCCGCCGGTGCCGTTGTCTACGGAGAATTTTACCGTCATGCCCTCGGTATAGGTCTTGGGGACTACATGGGCGGAGAACACCGCCCGGTTTTCCTTTGCGCTGGAGGCGGTGGGAACCAGCTCCACGCTGTAGTCCGCCGTCAGACTGTTCTGGGCTTTGAGGATCTCCTCCACCCGGTTGGACACGGAGCCCATCTGGCTGTCCACACCGGACTGCACCTGGAAGAGGTTGTTTTGCAAGGTGTTGTACTGCTGATTCAGCTGGTCCAGACGCCCAAAAAGGCTGTAAAGGATTCCCACAAGACACAGCGAACCAACGGCGATGCCCAGTTTGAAGAGCCTGCGGCGCCGGATGGAGAGAGGCTTGGGCAGGGCGGCGGTGTACCGCTTTACGATCTCCTCCACCATCTGCAGCTGGGCCGGCGTCAGCTCTCCGTCAGCCGTTTCCGGGGCGGTGCCTTCCGCATCCCCGGCATCCTCCGGCGGCGGCTCCTCCACTCCCAGCAGCCACCCTACAGAGACGCCGAAGAGGCGGGAGAGGGCAATGAGCTTATCGATCTCCGGCAGGGCGGAGTCGCTCTCCCATTTATAGATGGCCTGCCGGGATACCCCCAGACGGTCTCCCAGGGCCTCCTGGCTGAGTCCCTGTTCTTTTCTCTTTTGGGCGATGCGCCCGCCTGTGGTCATAGGCAGGACCTCCTTTCCGGCGCCAGTATAGCAAAAAAAGCCCCTGCCGGGCCACCAACCGGCGGCTTTCACACTGTCAACCCATGGTTAGCAATGGCTGAAACCCGTTGGGCTGCAATGGGTTTCGCTTACAGCAACTTTTCGTAGCAGTTGAGCGTCTCATGGATGAAGCCCATGAAAAAGAATTCCGTGGCCCCGGCAAAGCGGTAGCCGTGGGAGGGGTAGAGGTGGTTGGCGGGGCGGTTCCCCTCCCAGGTGTCCAGCCGGATGACGGTCTTGCCCAGGCGGCGGGCCTCTGCTTCGCAGAAGTCCACCATCTGCCGGGCGTAGCCGTGTCCGGCGCAGTCCGGGTGGATGCAAAGGGTGTGAATGACGCCCACCTGGTTCCGCTCCGCCGGGATGCTCCAGGGGATCTCATCATACTCCGGCAGCTGCTCCCCGTTGAGATTCACCACGCCCCAGAGCCTGCCGTCCGACTCCCCCACATACAGGGTTCCGGCCTCCAGGGCGTCCCGGGCGGTGTCGATGGTGGGGTATTTGCCCCGCTGCCAGTTGGTGTAGACGGGGCCCCGCTCCTCCCCGTCCAGAATGGCCTCGTAAATGGCGGCCACGGCAGGGAGGTCGGTCTCTTGGGCTTTTCGGATCATGTGGGATCCCTCCTGATCAAACGTATCGGTGTGAATGCTTTCAAAAAACGGCGCACCGGGAAAGCGGTGCGCCGTCTGCTGGGATAAACTTACTGCTGCTGGTTCGGAGAATCCGGATGCTCCTGTCCGGAGGATTTGGATTCTTCCTCCGGGGCGGGGGCTTCGCCGCTGCCCTCCTCCGGGGCGGGCGCCTCCTCCTGGGGTTCCGGCGCCTGGATCTTCTGGGAGATCATGTGGACCTTCTTGGCGGCAGGCTCGATGACGTCGGGGGTGGAGGGGCGGAAGCTGTTCTCCTGAGAGCGGGTGGAAGCGTAGGGATTCTCCACCAGCTCCGGGTCCCGGCCCTCGATGATGGCCACCATCTCCGCGCCGGTGATGGTCTCCTTTTCCATCAGGTAGGCCACCACCTTGTCCATATCCTCCCGGTTGTCCCGGATGACTTCCACAGCGGCCTTGTAGCACTGGTCCAGGATCTCCTTGACCGCCTGATCCATCCGGGCGGCGGTGTCCTGGGCGCAGTCCATACCGTAGCCGCCGTCCAGATACTGGTTGCGGCGGGAGGCCAGGGCCATCATGCCGAACTCATCGCTCATGCCGAACATGGCCACCATGTTCCTTGCCACGTTGGTGGCGTCCTGGATATCCTGGGAGGCGCCGTTGGTCATGGTATTCATCACCACTTCCTCAGCGGCGCGGCCGCCCATGGAGACGGTGATCTTGGCCATGAGCTCGTCCTTGGTGCGCAGCTCCGTCTTGTCCTCCTCAGGCATCAGCAGGGTATAGCCAAGAGATCCCTGGGTGTGGGGGACGATGGTGATTTTCTGCACCGGCTCGGTGTTTTTCTGCTTGTAGGCCACCATGGCGTGTCCCACCTCGTGGTAGGCCACCAGTTTCTTTTCAAACTCCGTGAGGACGCTGCCCTTCTTCTCGGTGCCGGCGATGACCAGCTCGAAGGCGGAGAGCAGATCCTCCTGGGTCACCAGCTTGCGGCCCTTGCGCACGGCCCGGAGGGCCGCCTCGTTCACCAGGTTGGCAAGGTCGGCGCCCACGCAGCCGGCGGTAGCCAGAGCCACTTTTTTGAGATCCACGTCCTCCGCCAGGCGGATGTTGCGGGTGTGGACTTCCAGCGTGGCGATGCGGCCCGCCAGGTTGGGCCGGTCGATGGTGATGCGCCGGTCAAAGCGGCCGGGACGCAGCAGTGCCTGGTCCAGCACCTCCGGGCGGTTGGTGGCGGCCAGGAGGATGATGCCCTTGGTGGGATCGAAGCCGTCCATCTCCGCCAGCAGCTGGTTGAGGGTCTGCTCCCGTTCGTCGTTGCCGCCCATGCGGTTGTCACGGGACTTACCGATGGTGTCGATCTCGTCGATGAAGACAATGCAGGGGGCCACCTTGCTGGCCTCCTTGAAGAGGTCCCGGACACGGGACGCACCCACGCCCACGAACATCTCCACGAAGTCGGAGCCGGAGATGGAGAAGAAGGGCACGTTGGCCTCCCCGGCCACGGCCTTGGCAAGAAGGGTCTTGCCGGTGCCCGGAGGGCCTACCAGCAATGCGCCCTTGGGGAGCTTGGCGCCGATCTCCGTGTACTTCTGGGGGTTGTGGAGGAAGTCGATGATCTCCGTCAGGGATTCCTTGGCCTCGTCCTGGCCGGCCACATCCCGGAAGGTGACGCCGGTGGACTTCTCCATATACACCTTGGCGTTGGCCTTGCCCACGCCGCCGATGCCGCCGATGCCGCCCATGCCGCCCTTCTTGGCCATCCAGCGCATCACCAGGGAGAACATCAGCATGAGGAGTACGAAGGGCATGATATAGTTCACCAGGAACGTCAGCAGGGGGCTGATGGGGGCCTGGTAATCCATGTCATACTTGACGCCGGTGGCCTCTTTGTACTGATCCAGATAGGCGATCACCGCGTCGTCGGATTCCAGCTGGACGGTGAAGAGGTCCAGCCGGGCGGCCTGCTCGTTGCCGGATTGATCCGTGAAGGTGTAAACGGCATTGCCGTCGGCATCGGTGGACTTGGTATAGACGGTGCCGTCCTCGGCGGTGTAGGTGCAGCCGTCCTGCAGGGTGATGTGGAGGATGTTCTCCGCGTTGTCGAACTGCACCATCTCCACCTGGTCCTGGGCCACCATGTCCTTGAAGACGCTATACTCCACGGTCATGGAGGATCCCTGGTGTCCGGCGGAGCCGAAGTAGGAGCTGGCGTAGCTGATGATGATGGTGGCAAGCAAAGCCCAGCAGATCAGCGAGATCACACCCCGCCAATTTCCATTGTTTTTATTTTGGTTGTTGTTTTTGCTGTTTTTGTCGTTTTGGTTCATGTATGGACTCCTTTCGGGCTAAAAGCCTGAAAAAGAAAGCGCGCCGGAGCTTTCAAAATTACTTTGGAAGTATATCACAGAAGCTGGAAATCTACAAGGCGAAGCGCCCTCTTTTTGATGAAATTTCTGTGAATTCCACTTTATTGTGCCCGCTTGGTGTGGTATACTGCCATATGTATGCGAAAAAACACGCTTGGAGGAAACCTATGGACGAACAGAAGAAAGCCAATCTCACCGCTGAGGCCGACGGCATCATCGAGGGCCGCAACGCCGTTATCGAGGCTCTGCGGGCCGGGGAGACCATCGACAAGATCTACCTCCAGAAGGGGGAGACGGACAAGACCCTGGGACACATCGCCTCCAAGGCCCGGGCTGCGGGCATCGTGGTGGTGGAGGCGGACAAGCGTAAGCTGGACGGCATGAGCCGCACCCACGCCCACCAGGGGGTCATCGCCCTGGCCGCCGTGCGGGAGTACGTCAGCGTGGAGAGTATCCTCCAGAGCGCTGCCGACAAGGGGGAGAACCCCCTGCTGGTGATCTGCGATGAGATCTCGGATCCCCACAACCTGGGCGCCATCATCCGCACTGCCGAGTGCGCCGGAGCCCACGGCGTGGTGATCCCCAAGCGCCGCAGTGCCGGGCTCACCGCTGTGGTGGCCAAGACCTCCGCCGGCGCCGTGGCCCATGTGCCGGTGGCCCGGGTGCCCAACATCCCCTCCCTGCTCAAGGATCTGAAAAAGCAGGGCGTGTGGGTGTTCGGCACCGCGGCGGACGGCAATACCACCCTGTACGACGCGGATCTCAAGGGCCCTGCCGCCATTGTCATCGGCAGTGAGGGCGAGGGGATGACCCGCCTGGCGGCAGAAAACTGTGACTTCCTTGTGAGTATCCCCATGCGGGGCAAACTCAATTCTCTCAATGCATCCGCCGCGGCGGCCATTTTGCTCTACGAAGCTGTGCGCCAGCGGATGTAAGGGATCCGGCGGGCAGACGCCTGCCGCGCAAAAAGAACCGATCCAACCCAAGACCGCGCCGCAGCGCGCACGGAGGAGCACATGGCGTCCAAAGACCAGAAAAAGGAATATGAGCCGCTGACAAGCCAGACAGATATCCCGCCGGAGGGGGAGTACTCTCTGGAGGAGATCCTGGCGGAGTACGGCGGCGGCCGGGAAAAGCTGCTGCGGGACGTGGAGCAGGCGGCAGCCGCCATGGAAGAGGAGCAGGCTGCTCCTCCGGAAGACGGGCCTTCAGCGGAGGTGGCTGCTGAGGAACAGGCGGAGCCGGAAAAGCCCCGGCGGAAAAAGACGGCGCGCTTTCACAAGAAAGCCTCCGCTCAGCCTGAGAAAGATGCTGCCGCCCCCAGCAAGAGGGAGGAGCCCCGCCGGGAGGAACCGGTGGTTCCGCCGGAGGATCTGCCCAAGGCGCCTCACCCCGTCTCCATTGAAGAGGTGGTCAACCACACGGTGGATGCGGTGATGGAGGAGCGGCGGGAGCCGCTGATCCGCCCGCATGTGGGGCTGTTCTCCCGGAAAAAGCTGGAGGAGACGGAGAAGATCTATCCTCCGCCGGAACCGGAGCCGGAGGTGGTGGCGGAGCCCATCGGGCCAGAGCCGGATCCCCGGGACGCTGCGGCAGACGCCAAGGACGACTGGCGCGCCCGCCGGGCCTCTCTTCCCGCGGCGCTGGTGGCGGCCCTGGTGCCCTGCGCTTTGCTGGGGGCGGAGGCCTATGGGTTCTCCGCGCCTCTTTGGAATACAGATCAGCGGCTGCAGTCGGTATTTTTGCTGGCCTGCCTGGCGGTGGTAGCCCTGATGACCCGCCATGTGTTCTCCTACGGTGCGCGGATGCTGGTACAAAAACGGTGTACCGGGGAGCTGCTGTGTGCCCTCTCGGCTCTGGTGTCGGCGGCAGACTGCGTCAGCCGCCTGACGATGCCGGAGCGCAGCGATGCCATGCCCTACGCAGCCGTCAGCTGCCTGGGCCTGGTGATGGCCCAGTGGGGTCTGATGCGCCAGAGTCAGGGGGAGTACGACACCTTCCGCACGGCGGCCCTGGATCCGGAGCCGCCCTATCTGGTGACGGAGACGGATCACGGCGCCTGCAAGCAGCGGGGGGATCTGCCGGGGTTCTATACCACCGCTGCCCAGGACCCTCTGCCGCTGATGTGGCAGGCGGCGCTGCTGCCGGTGGTGCTGATGGCCACTGTCGTCTTTGCGGGGCTCAGTTCCCTGGGGCAGGGGCGGGGAGCGGACTTCTTCCTGAACTGGTCCGCCATCCTGTGTGCCTCCGCCTCCTTTGCCCTGCCGCTATGCTGGGGACTGCCCTTTTCCCGTTTGGCTCAGCGTCTGCAGAAGACCGGCTGTGCCGTGGCGGGCTGGCGGGGTGCCGACCGCATCAGCCGCAAAAAGACCATGATCGTCACCGACAGCGATCTCTTTCCACCGGGCACCGTGGCCCTCAACGGCGTAAAGGTGTTCGGGGAGGAGCTGCCCAAGGCGGCCTCTTACGCGGCCACCATGTGCCGGGCCGCCGGCTCCGGGCTGGAGTGGCTTTTTGACGGCCTCATGCGCAGCGAGCGGGGCCGCTACGAGCGGGCGGACGATTTCAGCTTCTATCAGGAGGGAGGCTATTCCGCCACCATCCACGGGGAGTCCGTGCTGCTGGGTACCGCTTCCTTCATGCGTAAGATGGAAGTGCGGCTGCCGGGGGGCATCAATCTACGCACCGGCATCTTCCTGGCCATTGACGGACAGCTGGCAGCGGTGTTCGCTGTGAAATACAATGCCTCGGAAAATGTGGATTACGCCCTGCGGATGATGCGCCGCAGCCATATCACCCCCATCCTGGCGTCCCGGGATCCCAACATCACCCCCGCCTTGCTTAAGCGCAAGTTCCACAAGGGGGTGAAGGTGGAGTATCCGGATCTCACCACCCGGGTGGCCCTCAGCGAGGCGGAGCTGGACCGGGGACTGCCCAGGGCCCTGCTGTTCCGGGAGGGGCTGCTGCCCTATGCCGAGACGGTGGTGGGCAGCCGGCGCATGTGCAGGACGGTCCGGCGGGCCGCGGCCCTGGCCATTGTGAGCAGTGTGGCGGGAACCCTGCTCTCGTTCTATCTGGTCTTTGACGGGGCCTACGATCTGGTGTCGCCCCTGTATCTCATGGCGTTTTTGCTGCTTTGGACGCTGCCTGTGCTGGTGATGTCGGACTGGTGCGGCCGATACTAAGGAAACAGCATCATCAAGCAACAAGGGGAAGAGGCCTTGCGCCTCTTCCTTTTGCTTTGCCCCGGGATGTTTTGGACCGGAGAAAGGGTGCCGGAAGGCGCCTGTCCCCGCTGATCCCAGCGGCATTTCAGCCCGCTGGAAAGGGAGAAAACGCTCCGGGGCACGGGCTGCATTTGTCAAAAATTTGGCGGAAATTTCTACCTCCTGCCCAAAATGTCCAAGATGCAAAATTTTTATTGTATTGACACATCAAATGTTGTATAATTTCTACATTAGGCAATGGGGATCCACCCCCTGCCCGGGACCCCTGTACGGCCAGACCGGCCGGGGCGAGAGCACAAACATAAGGAGTGTTACGACATGAGCTATTCCGTACAAAACATCCGCAACGTCTGCTTGCTGGGTCACAGCGGCAGTGGCAAGACCGCTCTGGCGGAGAGCCTTCTGTATATCACCGGTGCCATCGACCGGATGGGCCGCTGCGCCGACGGAAATACCGTTTGTGATTACGATCCGGAGGAGACCAAGCGGCAGATTTCCCTTTCTACCGCTGTGGCGCCCCTGGAGTATAAGGGCTGCCGCATCAACGTGCTGGACACCCCGGGTGCTTTCGACTTCGCCGGCGAGGTGATGGAGGCCCTGCGGGCCGCCGACGCCGCCATCATCGTCTGCTCTGCCAAGGACGGCGTGTCCGTGGGATTGGAGAAGGCGTGGAAGTACTGCGAGGAGCGGAACATGCCCCGCTTCATCTATATCTCCAAGACCGATGAGGACAACAGCGACTACAACGCCACCTTCGAGGCCCTGCGTGAGCGCTTCGGCAAGAAGATTGCCCCCATCGTGGTGCCCATCTGGGACGAAGACAAGCGGGTCACCGGCATCATCGATGTTTTGAACAAGCGCGCCTATGAGATGCAGGATCTCAAGCGCGTGGAGATCGAGATCCCCGAGGGCAAGGGAGAGGTCATTGAGGAGTTCAACAACGCCCTCAAGGAGTCCGTGGCCGAGACCAGCGAGGAGTTCATGGACAAGTTCTTCGGCGGCGAGGACTTCACCTACGCCGAGATGA
>PPYF01129757.1_pt1 | contig 24181 bp, 20 predicted proteins | sample 1559871 | NCBI WGS metagenome assembly PPYF01 (sample SAMN08240021, study PRJNA423297) | Human gut metagenome, whole genome shotgun sequencing project. | reverse complement strand
GTTGGAGAACGAGCGCCTGCTGTACACGGTGGTTCGGCTCAAGCAGGAGGTTTGGTTCCGGCCGGTTCTGGATTCGATGCTCCGGGCGGAGGAGCGTTTCCGGTACGACGGGGAGCAGGATACTTTCCTGCTGGTGGAGGCCCCGCAGTGGGGCGCGGAGGAGGTCTACCAGCGCCACATCGACGGTCAGCCGCAGCCGGAGTACTACATCTGCTACGCCCCCGACAGCATCCTCCAGCTCGACCTCAGCTGGGAGCCGACCGCACAGGAGATTGCGGTGATACGGGAAAAGCTGGGAATTTGATCAATATAACAAAAGAGGAACCGCTCGCGCAGAACGGTTCCTTTTTTGCTCCCCAGGGAGAAAATATTATCGCTGATGCTCCGCCAGATATTGCGGGGTGAAGCGCTTAAAGCGCAACGTGCACAGGATGCCGCGGACGCACAGGTCGCAGACCATCGCGATCCACGAACCGGCCAGACCGATTTTCAGACCGAATACAAGAATCGGGGCCAGAGTGCAGCGCACCGCCCACATGCCGACAAGCGAGATGGCCAGCGGGAAGCGGGTGTCGCCAAGGCCGCGCAGCGCGCCGGAAAGGACGATCGAGACGCCGAACAGCGGCTCGGAAATCGCCACGATGCGCAGCATATTCGCCGCCTGCTCGATAACGGCGGGATCGGAGGAGAAGATGGTGGAGAGCGGCGTCGCGAAGATAAAGAGCAGCAGCCCCATAAAGGTGGAGCAGCCAAAGCCCACCAGTCCCGACAGCTTGCCGTAGCGGCGGGCGTCCTCATATTCTCTGGCACCATAGGACTGGCCAACCAGGGCGGTCGCCGCATAGGAGATGCCGTCGGCCGGCATATAGCTTAAGCCCTCGGCGGTGACGGCGACATGCGCCGCAGCCAGCGCGGTGGTGCCCAGCGAAGCGTTGATGCGGGTGATGACAATCTGTCCTGCGCTGACGGTGGCGTGCTCCAGCGCGGTCGGGATGCCCAGTTCCAGCGCGCGGGAGATGATCTGGCGGTCGGGTTTGAGACCGTCCCGCAGCGAGATTTTGTACTGCTCCTTGCCAAACAGCGCCGTCCAGGTGATGCCAAGGCCGGTGACGGCGGTGGCGATGCTGGTGGCGACAGCGGCGCCCGCCACGCCCCAGCCGGTGCCGGGGATGGTGAATTCGATGCCAAACAGGGACCCCGGACGGGTGGAGTAGATGAACAGGAAGTTGAGCACCACGTTGAGCAGGTTGGCGCTGGTGTTGAGAATCAGCGGGGTGCGGGTGTCGCCCATGCACCGCAGGATAGCGGAGAAGGTATAGGACCCGGCCTGGAACGGCAGCGAGAGCAGATAGATCTGCAGGTAGCTGATGGCGTCCGGGATAACCTCCGGTTCCGCGCCCATCCATCCGGGCAGATAGGGCGAGATCATTAAGCAAACCGCGGTGATGCCAAGCCCCAGCACGATGACGGCCAGCAGCGCCTGCCGGATGACCTGTTTGGTGTGCTCGTGGTCTCTGGCGCCGATCGAGTGGGCCACCTGCACCGAATATCCGACGCCGATGGCGCTCAGGATGCTGCTGATCAGCCAGGTGGGCGAGGAGTTGATGGCAACGGCGGCGGTGGCGTTTGCGCCCAAAGCGCCGACCATGGCGGTGTCGACATAGCGCACCAGCGTTAAAAGCAGCTGCTCCAGAATGGCTGGCCAGGCAAGCATCAGCAGAACGGACAGATGTCTTTTGCCGGCAGCCGGAGCGGAAGGACGGGTTGACATAAAATACCTCCCTGCAAAAACAAGTTTCGTACCTTCTATTATACGAGCTTTTGCGCGGTTTGTAAAGGAAAAGAAAAAAGTTTTTGTCCCGTCCTGTCAAAAAGATAAAGTATTTGCTTTCACAAGACGGGGGAGGGGAGCAAAATAAAGAAATAGAAAATTCCCTCTTGACTTCGAGTATACTCCAGGTGCTATCATATCGGTAAAGCGGAGTTTGCGCAACGAAAAGTTTGCGGATTTTGCAAACACAGGAAAGAGAGTGTGATGATTCTTATGAAGAAAAATGTTCGAAACTTAACGATGTCGGCGCTGTTTTTGGCTCTTGGGCTGGTGCTGCCGATCTTTACCGGCCAGATTCCACAGATTGGCAGCATGCTGCTGCCGATGCACATCCCGGTCTTTCTGTGCGGGCTGATCTGCGGCGGGCCGTGGGGCGCGCTGGTGGGGCTGATTCTGCCGCTGCTGCGCTCGGTGCTCTTTGGTATGCCGCCGCTGTTCCCGACCGCGATTGCGATGTGCTTTGAGCTGATGACCTACGGCTTTGTCGCGGGCTTTTTGTACAGCCGTTCCCGCTGGCAGTGTGTCATCGCGCTGTACCGCTCGATGATCGCGTCGATGGTAGTGGGACGCCTGGTCTGGGGAGTTGCGCAGATCGTTCTGCTGGGCCTCTCCGGCAGCGCCTTCACCTTGCAGGCCTTTATGGCGGGCGCGCTGCTCAATGCCATCCCCGGCATCGTCCTGCAGCTGCTGCTGATTCCCGCCATCATGGTTGCTTTAAATCGCACCGGGCTTGTACCCTTCAAGCAGACAAAAGCTGTATCTGAAACGAACAACTAAAGCGGTGGGTTGAACCCGCCAACAGTTCGCGTATTTAGCTACTGCAAATCGGGGCTGAACGCTCTCGCACAGGTCGCTTGCCTCCGGCTGCGCTCTTTTGTAGAGACTCTTTGCCGCGAGTACAAAGTAAGTTTGAGAACAGACTTGGACGCGAAACAGCAGGGGGTTCAGGCTGCCGAGAATTGGGTGCGGGATTAACCCGCATGAAATTGGAGGAACATAAAAAGATGGAATATCGGAAATTGCCGCATGGCGAGGAGCAGATCAGCGTCATCGGCTTAGGCAACAGTTCGCTGGGAGGCTCCGGCGTGGAGGAGACCGAAAGGACGGTCGCGATGGCGCTGGAAAACGGCATCAACTACTTTGACATGGCGGCGGGGGACGCCACCCCCTTTGCACCCTATGGCCGCGTGACGCAGAGCTGCCGCGACAGGGTCTACTTCCAGGTCCACTTTGGCGCCGACTACCGAAGCGGCGCTTACGGCTGGACACTCGACCTCGAGCAGATCAAGCGCTCGATCGACTGGCAGCTCGAGCAGCTGAAAACAGACTACATCGATTTTGGCTTTATCCACTGCATCGATGAGGCCGCCGACCTGGAAAAGGCGGTCGCCCAGGGAACCATCGACTACATCCAGCAGCTGAAAAGGGAAGGGGTCATCCGCCATATCGGCCTGTCCTCCCACACCCCTTCGGTGGTGCAGAAGGTGCTGGATATGAAGATTCTGGACATGCTGATGTTCAGCATCAACCCGGCCTACGATTACAACCACGGCGAGTACGCCATCGGCGGCAGCGATGAGCGCTCGGCCCTCTACCGCCGCTGTCAGGCGGAAGGTGTCGCCATCTCAGTAATGAAGGCGTTCAGCGGCGGCCAGCTGCTCGATGCAAAGACCTCTCCCTTCGGACAGGCGATGACCGAGTACCAGTGCATCCAGTACGCACTGGACCGCCCCGGTGTCGTGACGGTGCTGCCGGGCGTGCGTAACCGCGAAGATTTGCAGCGGATTTTGGGATTCTTTAATGCCACCGACGAGGAGAAGGACTACTCGATGATCAGCTCCCTGACCCCAAAAGAGGTCGCGGGCAAATGCGTCTACTGCAACCACTGTCAGCCGTGCCCAGCGGGGCTGGACATCGGCCTCATCAATAAGTACTACGACCTTTCCAAAGCGGGCGACGCGCTGGCCAGGGACCACTACAACAACCTCAGTGTCAAGGCCTCGGACTGTCTTGCCTGCGGCCACTGTGATTCCCGCTGCCCCTTCCACGTCCATCAGGTGGAGCGGATGCAGGAAATCGCCGCTTACTTTGAGGGGTAAACAATCGATTCCGCACAAACAAAAGGGATGCGCTTCCAATCTGGAAGCGCATCCCTTTTTATGCTGCTGCGGCATGATGCCGCCCCCAATTCGCGCCTGGGTTTGTGCGCAAAGTTGCCGTGTACGTGCGGTAGAGAGTTTCCGCAAACGAGCGCAGACGAAAGGCAAGCGGCGGGTTGAACCCGCAGGCATTTTCGCGTCCGGGCTTGTTCTCGAAGCCACCTTATACACGCGGTTGTAAGTCTCTACGAACGAGCGCAGCCGGAGGCAAGCTGCGGCATGATGCCGCCCCCAATTCGCGCCTGGGTTTGTGCACAAAGTTGCCGTGTACGCGCGGTAGAGAGTTTCCGCAAACGAGCGCAGCCGGAGGCAAGCGATCTGCGCGAGCGTGTTAGGGCGCAAATTAGCAGGAGCCAACTACGCGATTGCGTGCAGGCTCAGCCTGCCAAGCGACTTGCGCGAGAGCGTTGAGCATCGTCGAGCAGAAGCCGACTACGCGAATTGTTCGCGGGTTCAACCCGCTGCCGCACGGAGGCGCTCCACAATGCTGTGTTTGTCCAGATTGCGGAAGCAGAGATAAGGAATCAGCACCGCGAAGAAGATAAGAACCGGCGTGCAGGCCACCAGCGGCAGCAGGGTGAAGCGGAAGGTGGTGAAGCCGCCCTCCACCATTGCCCGAACCACAACCCCCACCGCAAAGGCGCTGATCAGGTAGGAGAACAGCAGGGTCAGTCCCGCGTAGTAAAGCCCTTCGTTTACCAGCATCCGGCAGAGCTGCTTTTTCGTCATGCCGACGCTCTGCATCACCGCAAACTCCCGCCTGCGCGAGACGATGGCCGTCACCATCGAGTTGATAAAGTTGAGCACGCCCACCAGCGCAATCACCACGCTGACCGCGTTGCCCATTACCGCCGAGGAGCGAGTCTGTGCCTGATACTGCTCGGCCATCGTCTGGCGGGAGGTGACCGGCAAACCCGGGTTGCTGCTCGCCATGTACTCGTCCAGAAAGGCCTGCATGCTCTCGATGTGACTGTCGTCGGTGTTCAGGAACAGCTGGCGCAGGGTGTGGTCCGGCCATTGTTCCCGGAAGACGGCGGTGGGGAGGATGAAGCTAAGCGCAAATTTGCCGTTCTCGCCCTGCTGCGGCGCCAGCTGGGTCACCGGGTTCAGCGGGTAGACGATTGCCATGACCGTGTAGCTGCGGCCGTTTAGCTCCACCACGCTCCCGACTGGGGAGGTGGGCAGAACAGGATAACTCTCGCCCGGCTCGACGCTCGGGCCGACCGCCAGGATGTAGTCCCCCGACGCGAAGGCTGTGGCGTCAAAGCTGCCCTCCATCAGGTACTGCTGCTGGGTGATGGTGTCCAGCGGGATGCCGTCCAGCCCGTACAGGGTGGCGGAGGCCCCGCCGCTGCTCAGCGCGTCCCGCAAAGCCTGCGCACCGGCGGGGTCGTAGCTCTCCCAGTCGGCAAGACGCTCCTCGGTGTAAAAGGCAGCGACATTCTGCAGCGTCGCCTCATCCATCTGCCAGTCGATCTGCGCCGAGTACTGGTGCCCGACCGCTTCCAGCCCCTGTTGCGATTCGGCGGCGGAGACAAGCTCGCCGGTCAAGGTCGTTCCGTGCGGGTCGTAGCCGTTCAGATAGTCCTCGCTGCTGCTGTCGGAGAGGGTAAAGTCGGCGATGGTCAGATCGGCCAGATACTTCTCCATGTCAAAGGCTGCATTCTTGGCATAGAAGCCGCTGAGCAGCACCAGTCCCAGTGTCAGCGAGCAGATGACCGTGACGGTGCGCTTTTTGTTGCGCCACAGGTTGTCCCAGGCCATCGAGGAGAGGGATGCGGAGCCGCGATGGCGCTTGACCTTCTTCTTGCTGCCGCTGTCCGCGTCGCTCATCCGCAGCGCCTCGATGGGGGAGATTTTGCCCGCCAGACACGCCGGACGCAGGCAGGAAATCAGCACGGTGGCCCAGGCAAACAGGGCGGAACCGATAAAGATCATGGGGCTTGCGGAGACAACCGCCGTCCCCTCCATGCTGCCCATCAGCACCGGTACCAGAACCGTCCCCAATAGCCAGCCCAGAATGAGACCCGCCGGGATGCCGACGATGCACAGGCGGTTGGCCTGATTGTAAATCAGCTTTTTCAGCTGACGGGTGGTGGTGCCCAGGGTTTTCAGTTTGCCGTAAAACTGCACGTCGGCGGTGACGCTGATCTGGAAGATGTTGTAGATAATCAGGTAGCCCGCGATGAACACAAGCCCCATCCCCAGGTACATTGGCAGGTTTTCCTGCGCGGCGACCGCGCCCATCTCCGGCGAGTAGGCCAGGTTGACGCTGTATTCCAGCTCGCTGAGCCCGGTGTCCGCAAGGACGCGCTCCATCGCCTCCTCGATGTTCTGGTCGCTGTAGAGGTTTACCTGCACCATGTAGAGGCCGAAGATCTGATTTGGGTCGGCGGAGAGGACGCCGCCGGTCATCTTGTCGGCATACACGCGACTGACCCACGCCATCGAGGAGTAGCTGGACTGGTTGCCCTCCCAGAATCCGCAGAGGGTGAAGTCTGCCCGGATGGTTTCGGCGTCGGGATCGGATGAATCCTTGCGCCACTCCAGCGTGACGGGCGCGCCCAGCTCATGCGGGATGCCCAAACGGTCCAGCGTCAGGGTGTCCAGCGCGATCTCGTCCGCCGCCTGCGGCAGGTGTCCGGTGGTGGGGAGGGCGTAGGAGTGCTGCGCGTAAGGGTCATTTGCCCAGCGAATCTCCACCGACCGGCCGCTGAGCTCCCGGTTTTCCGCCAGCCCCAGCACGATGCTGCGGCCCAGCTCCTCCACATCCGGGTGGTTGGCGATCAGGTCCGCCTGCTCCTCGCTTAACCCCCGCATCGAGGCCTCGGCGTTGTAGCCGGTCTGGCGGAAAGTCATCTCGATGAGGTTTTGGCTCATGCTCTGGGACAGGGTAAAGAGGGTGGTGAACATCATGGTGGTCAGCAGAATGGCCAGCACCGCCACCAGGTTTCGTCCCCGGCTGGCGCGGAACATTCTTTTGGAAAGGGTGGGGATTGGTCGAAAGAGTTTCTCGGTTTTCATGGAAGTGCCTCCCTTGCTAGTTTGCCACAATCTGCCCGTCCTCGATGCGGATGACCCGGTCGGCCTGGGCGGCAATTTCGGGGTTGTGGGTAATCATCACGATGGACTGATGGAACTGTTGGCTGGTCATCTTGAGCAGGCCGATGACATCGTCGCTGGTCTTGGAGTCGAGGTTGCCGGTCGGCTCGTCGGCCAGGATGATGGACGGCTTGCTGGCCAGCGCGCGGGCGATGGCGACGCGCTGCTGCTGGCCGCCGGAGAGGTTGTTCGGCAGGCTGTCCAGCTTTTTCTGAAGCCCCAGCAGCGAGACAATCTGCATGATGAAGGTCTTATCCGGTTTCCTGCCGTCCAGTGAGATAGGGAAGATGATGTTTTCCCAGACGCTCAGCACCGGCACCAGGTTGTAGTTCTGGAAGATAAAGCCGATCTGCTTGCGGCGGAAGATGGTGGCCTGCTCGCTGGAAAGGTTTGCAAGCTCGGTGCCGCCCACCTGGATGCTGCCCTCGGTGGGGGTGTCCAGCCCGCCCAGCATGTTGAGCAGGGTGGATTTGCCCGAGCCGGAGGTGCCGATGATGGCGGTGAATTTGCCGCGCTCGATGTTCAGATTCACCCCGTCCAGTGCGCGCACCTGCGTTTCGCCGCTGCCGTAGTATTTTTTCAATCCTCTTGCCTGCAGGATGATGTTGCTTGTCATGATGAAGTCCTCCTTTTCCTGTTCTGCCACCATCTTACCACCCCAAAGTCTCATCTGCGGTACAGAGAAGGTACAGTTTTGTAACATTGCAAAAAACGGGAGTGGCTTTTCCAATTTGGAAAAGCCACTCCCGTTTGCATGAAGGTTTAGTCCAGGGAAAACAGGACCTCTTGATAATCTTTGACAAAATAGACGATGTTTTTCCGCCCCTTTTGCAGGACGGTGTGCCCTTCAGTCTCCAGTTTCTGCCGCTGGGTCTCGATGCCGCCGGGGTATTTGGGGTTGAGCTCCCCGCCGGCCTTGAGGGTCCGCCAGTAGGGCGTCGGATTCTCCGCCCGCTGATGGCTTGCCCAGGCGGCAATCGAGACAAAGATCCCTGCGGTGATCGGATCGGTAAAGTCCGCACCGTTTTGCCTTGCCAGATATTCCCGCATCGCGCCCACCGTGATGAGCTTGCCGGGCGGCACCCGCTTCATCAGCTCGTCGTATACCCTGGGCGGCGCAAAGTACATCCGGTTTCCGCCGTATTTTTTGATTGTCGCCTCATCGGTGACAATCTGGATTTTGGGCATGCCGTTGTCGCGCAGGAGCATCGCGTTAAAATCCTTTTTCTCCTCGTTTGCCATGCCGTTCACCTCCCTGCCCTTATCCTACCAGAAAGGGGAGGGGGATGCAATGAGGAGGTTTGCAAAAATTTATTCCTCCCTGCGCAGCCGCTCCTGGATGGTGCCGCGGGTGACAAAGTGCAGGCACAGCAGCGGCACAAGCGCGGCCAGCGCAAGAACAACCGGCAGCACCGCCCAGAGCGGCGCTGCGGAAAAGGTGTAGACCATGCACCAGGAGGAGATGGCCTCCACCGCCCCGGGCATCACCAGCAGGTTGAACAGCAGCGTCAGCGGAATCAGCACCAGCGCCATCGCCGCCGCGTGCAGTCCGCCCTCCAGCAGCATCAGCTGGCGCAGCTGAGCGCGGGTCATGCCGAGGCTCTCATAGACGGCAAACTCCCCCTTGCGGCTGACCGTCTTGACCACCAGCATGTTGACAAAGTTGATCAGCGCGATGCCCAGCAGCACCAGCCCGATAATCACCTCTGGCAGCACCGCGTTGAGCCGCGAAGCCTCGAAGTTCTGCTGGTATTCACTGCGGCGGGTGATGCCGATGCCGAAGTTGAGCCCCTGCTCATACTCGGTTAAATAGTCCTCGAAGCTCTCCTGCTGGCTGTGGTCGATGTTCACTGCCAGCTGCCGGTAAGCCTGATCGGGAAAGAGCCGGTCAAAGGCCTCCAGCGGCAGGAGGTAGGCGATGCTGAAGGTGGCCTCGGTGCTGTTCGAGCCGCTTAAATAGGCGTTGTCGTGCATCACCGAGCCCAACACAGTGAAGTCGGTCCCCGCAAGCGCCACCGTCTCACCCTCGGCGGGGGTGGAGACGCCTTCGTGGTAAGCCCCGGCGGCCAGCACATAATCCCCGCTTTCAAAGAGTTCCCGGTCAAAGCTGCCGCTGGTGAAGGGGCAGTTTTGCAGCACATAGTTTAGATACTCCCCCTCCAGCCCAATCACCAGCGCGGTGTACTGGCCGGTCTGTTCCAACCGGTCCAGCCCGGCGCACCAGTCGGGGTAGGCGGCCTGGGTGTCCCGCAGGGTCATGGTGGCGTCGTAGGGCTGGTTATAGTAGTCGACAATCCGCTGCTGCAGCGAGTCCGGGGCGGTGAGGGTGAGCTCACGGCTTTTCAGCCCGCTCACCGAGGTAACTTCAGGACGTCCCGACAGCGCCTCCACCATCTCCTCAGTGATGGCGCGGTTGCTTTCGTTGTAGCGCAGCACCGAGAGGTAGGCAGAGCCGTCGGCGATGCTGTAGTCCCACGGGGACATGGCCTGCAGGTAGATGTCCTCCTTGTAACTGATGTAGGAAATCCACTGCGCGTTGAGCAGCACTACCGCCAGCAGCAGACTGACTGCCGACAGCACCATGCGGCCCGCGTTGCGGCCAAGGGTGCGCAGTGCTAGACGCAGTAGAGTGGTGCGCCCATCAGAGCTGCGGCCAAGACGGGAGGAGGCGGGCGAAACCGATTGGACAGCCTGTGCCGGCGTCATGCGGGCAAGCCGCCAGGTGGGCAGCAGATAGGCGACGAGGGCGGTGAGCAGGGTGCACAGCGCCGCCACCACAAAGGGCTGCCAGGAAAGAAAATAGAGGGCAGGGTCTTGCTCCATGCCGGTGATGACCCGGCTGGTGATGCAAAAGTGCAGCCCAAATCCCAGCGCCCAGCCGGGAATCAGCCCCAGCAGCGTGACCGCGCAGCCCTGCTCCAGCAGCATCCGGCGAATCTGGCGGGGCGTCATGCCCAGCGCTTTGAGCGAGGCAAAAAAGAGGGTGTCCCGCTGGGCAGCGACGTGGACGATGCTGTAGATCATCAGGTAGCCGCAGACCAGCACCAGGATGGCCGGGGAATAGAAGGGGAGGGCCTGCTGCTGCGCCTGATCCAGACGGGCGCTGTTGTAGGAGAGGTTGGTGGTGAAACTCAGCTGCGGCAGCCCCTGATCCTGCAGAATCTGCTGGGCCTGCTGTTCCAGCTCGCGGGGCTGGTAGAGGGTGACGCCGAGGGTGATGCCGGCGGCGTTTTCGCTGTCATAGCCCGGCATCAGCTGGGTAGCAGTCTCTGCCGAAACCCAGGCGCAGGCCTCCGAAAAGTTGGTTGGGCTGTACCACCAGCCGCACAGGGTGAACTGGTCGGTGTGCTGCTCCCCCTGCGGGTCGGTCCACTGCAGGGATACCGGCGCGCCCAGCTGATGCGGGACGCCCAGCGAGTTCATGGTCAGCTCGTCCAGCGCGATTTGTCCCGCCTGCTCCGGCAGGCTGCCGGTGGTGGGCAGCGAGAGCACCGTCTCGGCGTAGGCCTGGTCGGTCACCGCCAGCTTGACCGATCGCTGGCCGATCATCGGGTCGGAGAGCTGGCCGAGGGTGCTCAGCTGCACCGTGCTCTTGACATTGACGTGCTGGGAGAGCAGGTCCGCCTGGTGCTCGGTCAGGCCGGTATACAGGATGTGGCTGGTGGAGCCGTAGGTGTACTGGTAGTTGAGCAGAAAGGCGTCCTGCACCGAGCTGCCCATCAAAAAGACAAAGGTGTACAGGGCGGTGACCAGCATGGCGGCGAGGGACAGAATGAGATTTTTGGCCCGATGAAAGCGAAAGTCCCGCTTCACCAGCGTCCAACAGACCTTCAGATTGTTGTTTGCAAGCATACACAATCCCTCCCCTTAGCCGCGGATGCGCCCGTCCTCGATGCGCACCACCCGGTCGGCCATCTGCGCAATCTCCAGATTGTGGGTAATCATGATGAGCGTCTGGCGGTAGGTCTCGACCGACAGCTTGAGCAGGCCCAGCACGTTCTGGCCGGTCTTGCTGTCCAGGTTGCCGGTGGGCTCGTCGGCCAGGATGATGGAAGGCTTGGTAATCAGCGCCCGCGCGATGGCCACCCGCTGCTGCCCGCCGCCGGAAAGCTCGTTGGGGAAGGCGTTCAGTCGGTCCTGCAGGCGCAGCAGCTGCACAATCTCGGTGAAGAAAGACACGTCGGGGCTGGAACCGGAGAGGCTCAGCGGGAACAGGATGTTTTCCCGGACGGTCAGGGTGGGGATGAGGTTAAAGTTCTGGTAGATAAAGCCGACCTTACTGCGGCGGAACACCGCTAGCTCCTTTTCCTTTAGCCCCCGCAGGCTGACCTCGTCGACGGTGACTTCGCCCTCGTCGGGGATGTCCATACCGCCGATCATGTTCAGCAGCGTCGTCTTGCCCGAGCCGGACGCGCCGATGATGGCGGTGAATTTGCCCTTTTCAATTGAAAGGTCGATGCCGTCCAGCGCCCGGACCTGATTTTCGCCTTTGCCAAAATATTTTTTCAGGTTATGTACCGTTACAATGTCCATCTGTGATTCCTCACTTTTTATAATCTGTTGGAATGGCGCCGCCAAAACCTATCGCAGCGCTTGCCGCAGCCATTCCTTTAAAAATGTGATCTGCTCCGGGGTGTGGAACCAGTGCTCCCCGCCAGGCATCACGGTCAGGCCGGCATGATGTGTCCGCACAAATTCCGCCACTGTCTCGGGGGAGGTCATGTTGTCCAGCTCCCCATAGAGGATTTCGGTGGGGATTTCCCAGCGGACAGGATGTTGCCGCACATAGTTGAGGTAGTGCATCGAGAGGGTCTCGCCGAAATTGGTCGGAATTTCCTCGCGCTCGCAAAGCTCCTGCTCGGTCACCTGCGCCCAGCCCATCATGGTCTGGATCAGTTTTTCCATGTCCAGGACAGGGGAGATAAACAACGCCTTTTGCACCGGGCAGTCGAACAGGCCCAGCATGGCAAAGTAGGCCCCAATGCTGTTTGCCAGAATGCTGACCGCCGGGTATTGGGCAGCGACCTCTGTAAAGGCGGCGCGGATGAGCTGTGGGGTCTCCCAGGGGAGGTAGATGTCGTAGTCCACACCGATCAGCTCGTAGCCATCGGAGCAGTTGGCGAAGGAATCTGTCTCCGCGGCGCTGCCGCCTTTTCCATGAATGTAAAGAAGGGCATGTTTCATCGTAAGTGCTCCTTTCATAATTGGTAATGTGGTTGCTTGTTCGCCGGTCGAAAAATAGCTCTAAAGGACAAAGGCCAGCGCCATCAGCAGGTAGGCGCACAGGCTGTCCCGGTTGAGCAGCAGGTAGATCCCGCCGTAGAGCAGCGCGAAGGCCATCACGCCAAGGCCGGTGGAGATGTTCCCCTGGCTGAGCATGTGGATGATTCCCCAGGTAAAGCAGAGCACCAGCCCGCCGAAGGGAATCCTGCTCTCTTTTCGCAGCAGCCCCTCAGCAAACCGCTGGCCAAAGGCGACGATCAAAAAGACCAGCCCGATCTCAAAGAGATAGTAGACGTACTGGAAGAAAAAGAGCAGCGCGCCCTTGCTCTGCCACTCGCCGACAATCTTGAGGGTGCCCCAGTCCAGGGCGTTGAGCAGCACGCACACAGCTGCCAGCACAGCGGCGGCGCCCAGCCCTTTTGGGGAAAAGGGGCGGCGGGCCAGCGGATCAAACTGCAGCTTGCGCTTAGAAAAATGTGTCAGCAGCGCAATCATTGCGCCCCAGCACAGGATGGTTAATAGCCAGTGCAGGATGCGCTGGGTGTCGGAGTAGTCGCTACTGGCTGTGCCGCCAAACAGCACCGGCTCCACCAGGCCGAGCAGCAGCAGTTCCAGCCCCAGCCCCGCGAAGGCATAGAGGGCATACCACAAGAAATCCCAGCTTTTGTTTTCTGTTTTACTCATCACAATCTCCTCCTAAAATCAACTTTTTTAAAACCAGCCGGCAGGTTGAACCCGCACCCAATCGCGTAGTCGGCTTCTTCTCAACGATGCTTAACGCTCTCGCGCAGGTCGCTTGCCTTTGGCTGCGCTCGTTTGTGGAGACCTTTTGCCGCGAGGGTAAGGGTAAGTTTCAGTGAGAACTTGGACGCGAATTGGGTGCGGCATCATGCCGCCGCGATTGGGCGCGGCATCATGCCGCTTAACTCAACAGGTAGACCGAGAAGGTGGTGCCTTTTCCGACCTTCGATTTTACACTGATGTACCCCTTCTGCCGGGTGATGATGCCGTTGGCCAGGTATAGCCCCAGCCCTACGCCCTCCTGCGAGGCCACCTGCGGGTCGCGGTAGAACCGCTGAAAGATATCGTTGTAGTGCTCCTCCGCAATGCCGATGCCGGTGTCGGCGATGTCGACGCGGGTGTAAAACTGCCAGGGCCGCACCGAGACGGTGACGCTGCCGCCCGGCGGGGTGTATTTGATCGCGTTGTCCAAAATGTTGCCCAGAGCCTCCGCCGTCCACTTGGGGTCGTGCTGGACGCAGATCGAGCTGTCGCAGTCGGCGGAAAGAGAAATCTCCTTGGCCTCCGCCTTGGCCCACACCGCGCTCATAGCCAGGGCGATGGTGTCGGCAAGGCGGCCCTCCTGTGGATGAAGGACGAAGGTGCCGGTTTCCAGCCGGGACATCTTGATCAGCGACTGCATCAGAAAGTCCAGCTTGTCGATCTGGCCTTCCATGGTGCACAGAAATTCCGCCTGCTTTTCCGGCGGGAGCTGGTGCTGCTGCAGGATGTTGGTGAACATCTTGATGTTGGCGATGGGGGTCTTGACCTGGTGGGAGATGTCGCTCACCAGGCTCTGGATGACCTGCTTGTCCTGCTGGCTCTGGCGCTTGCCCTCGCTCATGATGTCGAAGTACTGCATCAGCTTTCCCTGCACCTTGGCGGTCAGGCTGTCCTCGTAGGGCTGATAGTTCTCCGGCTGCCGGCCGGAAAGCAGGGCGTCGAGCGTCTCGCATAGGTCGTCGGCAAACAGCGAAACCTGCCGCCGCTGATACCATGCCCACAACCCCACCACCGCAAAGATGGCGGCGCACAGTCCCAGAATGCCGTACCGCACCGCGCTCCAGGGGATGGTGCGCCACAAAACCCACACCAGCGCGGCAAAAAGCACGGCCGAAAGCACCAGCATGCCGGTGCGCAGGATCTCGATGCGGCGGTGTTTCATGATCTCCCTCCTGTCCAGATGTATCCCATGCCCCGCACCGTCTTGATGTAGGTGTGGGTGCCGTCCTCAATCTTGGCACGCAGGCGGTTCATCGTCACCGTCAGGGTGTGGTCGTCGATGAAGTTGCCCGCGCTGTCCCACAGGCGGTCGAGCAGCTGCTGCCGGGTCAAGATCTGACCGGGATGGTCGGTGAAAAGCTTGAGCAGCTTGTATTCGTTGGGGGTGATGACCAGCTTCTCCTGCCCCCGCTGCGCGGTCAGCGCAGAAAAATCCAGCACCAGCGAGCCGTCGGTCCAGCGGTCCGCGGCAGGGGAGGGCTGCTGCCCCACGCGCCGCAGGGCAACTTCCAGCCGCTTGAGCAGAATCTGCATGTTGAAGGGCTTGGTCACATAGTCCTCGGCTCCCATGTCAAAGCCGGTCAGCACGTCCTGTTCCAGGTCGTTGGCGGTCAGAAAGATGACCGGCAGCTCCGGCCTCTCCTCCTTTAGCTCCCGGCACAACGCAAACCCGCTGCCGTCCGGGAGGTTAACGTCCAACAGCGCCAGCGCAAGCTGCTGCTCCTGCTGAAATAGATGTCGCGCCTTGACACAGTTGTAGGCGGGGATGGCGGTGTAGCCCGCCGCGTCCAGTTCAAAACAAAGCCCCGCGCTCAACGCGAGGTCGTCCTCCACCACTAAAATACGCTTCATACTTGCCACCTCTTCATCGCGTCGCCGCGTAATATGCCGTGATTTAGTATAGCAGATATTGGTTTTGTTGAAAAGAGGATTGCTGCAAAACGAAGGGAGAAATGGCAGCTGAAAATAGCGGCAGGACTGAAAAAGGAAAGAAATTATTTTTTGTGGATGAAAGGGGAGGGGAAAAGCTCGCGGCGTCTGACGCAGGTCGATGCCGCCGGAGGGGGGATCTCTGTATGCGTTGTGACTGGCCTCCTTTGCCCCTAGGGAGAATCAGGAGCAGCTGCCACAGAAAAAACGAGGGTTCTGCGCGTCGGGTGCAGAGCAGGTATAAAAATAGCAAGAGGAGGAAGGTTTGTTCCTTCCTCCTCTTGCTATAGACTGAAACTGACTGGCCCCCTCCGGCCTGTCCACATTTCTATCCCCGCTCTCCGCGCGGAGGGCGACTTCTTTGAGCCAGATGGTCAGGGCCAAACTTTTATCCCCGCCTTCACACAGAGAGTGACGGGGCTGGCCGTGCCGTTCGTACAAGGCCAGCAGATTTCTACCCACACCCTCCGTGTGGAGGGAGACTGCCCACTTCCATCAACTACATCAACCCGATGGACCTCTTTCTACCCACGCCCTCCGCATGGAGGGCGACTTTATCACCTCCATTTTTGTGAATATTAACAGTTCTTTCTACCCACGCCCTCCGCATGGAGGGCGACAAGATCCTATTTTCGGTCGATACCTCAATCATCAACTTTCTACCCACGCCCTCCGCATGAAGGGCGACGATGTGATTATGATGGCCTTTTACCCCAAAGATTCTTTCTACCCACGCCCTCCGCATGGAGGGCGACAAATAGGACGGTGAATTTGCTTGACTATCAAGGACTTTCTACCCACGCTCTCCGCATGGAGGGCGACAAGGCCGTATTGTATCGGATACACGATGGTATTCTTTCTACCCACGCCCTCCGCATGGAGGGCGACGCAATCACTATTGCGCTAAACCAGATTTTTAGCCTTTCTACCCACGCCCTCACATGGAGGGCGACCGATAAATTTAAACCAGCCCTGTTCAGGCGCCGTATTTCTACCCACGCCCTCACATGGAGGGCGACACGATTCTTTTTTTGCCGCCCGGAGACGTGCGGGATTTCTACCCACGCCCTCACATGGAGGGCGACAGACGCAGATGACAGTTGGCTGCGCGGATACTTTATTTCTACCCACGCCCTCACATGGAGGGCGACTATAATTTATGTCACCTGTTTTACAGGTGTGGATAATTTCTACCCACGCCCTCACATGGAGGGCGACATAGAGGAAAGGTTTGCTTTCCCAAATTGGGGGAATTTCTACCCACGCCCTCACATGGAGGGCGACTGCGCGCACCAAGGCGGGCCAGCGGATGGGGCGACAGATTTCTACCCACGCCCTCACATGGAGGGCGACGAGGTATGAGCACATGGAGACTATCACTTACACCCAAATTTCTACCCACGCCCTCACATGGAGGGCGACCCCCTATTGTTACCCCGGGCACCCCGGGGCATAATTTCTACCCACGCCCTCACATGGAGGGCGACATAGGGATTGCAGCAGATGAGCCTAAGAGATTTGGATTTCTACCCACGCCCTCACATGGAGGGCGACGTCTGCGTCAGCACCACCGCAACCGGCGGCAGCTTTATTTCTACCCACGCCCTCACATGGAGGGCGACCGGTGTTGGCAAAGTTTCGGATAGTCTCACCCGAATTTCTACCCACGCCCTCACATGGAGGGCGACTACCTGATTGATGATGTGGACAATTATCTTGCAAAGACATTTCTACCCACGCCCTCACATGGAGGGCGACAGCCGCTCTAGTTGCATCTGCCAATCGGGTTTTTATTTCTACCCACGCCCTCACATGGAGGGCGACTCTGAGATGGGGAGAGTGGACATAGTGGCACTTATTTCTACCCACGCCCTCACATGGAGGGCGACGCTGGGGAGCATCGACAGCACCGAGGTCAACCTCTCCAAATTTCTACCCACGCCCTCACATGGAGGGCGACCGGCAAGGATAGGCGGGGTGTGGCAGGCGTGGAATTTCTACCCACGCCCTCACATGGAGGGCGACGGCAGTGTCTGCCGGATACCGATCCGGTATTACAATTTCTACCCACGCCCTCACATGGAGGGCGACTCCAGCGGGAGTACAAGCCAATAGAGGTCGTGACCATTTCTACCCACGCCCTCACATGGAGGGCGACCCGGTCTCGATCCATTGCTTAATCATTTTCACAATTTCTACCCACGCCCTCACATGGAGGGCGACGCCATCGTTTCCGACCTGACAAAGATGCTTGAGATTTCTACCCACGCCCTCACATGGAGGGCGACTTTCAGGCGGTCAATGTCGTAGTCATCTCCGATTATTTCTACCCACGCCCTCACATGGAGGGCGACTTGAGGACAAGCAGGCAGAGTATCAGCGGGACCGCATTTCTACCCACGCCCTCACATGGAGGGCGACCCCGGCAAGGATAGGCGGGGTGTGGCAGGCGTGGAATTTCTACCCACGCCCTCACATGGAGGGCGACGTGTTTTGGGGATTCCGGGTTGCAGTTAAACCAATTTCTACCCACGCCCTCACATGGAGGGCGACATGCGGGGCGAAGAGATGGGGGTTACCATCTGGATTTCTACCCACGCCCTCACATGGAGGGCGACTCCCGGACAATGAGCGAGATCAGCGCCCGGGTCATTTCTACCCACGCCCTCACATGGAGGGCGACCGCACTCATCGTACATAAGTGGAGCGAGAAAGCAAAATTTCTACCCACGCCCTCACATGGAGGGCGACCTCATCCGATGTTGGATTCTTCCATGTCAATGTGATAATTTCTACCCACGCCCTCACATGGAGGGCGACACACAGGATATTAAATTCATGTTTCTGGATTTCATCATTTCTACCCACGCCCTCACATGGAGGGCGACGCGGTCGGCAAAATCCGCAACTCTAAAAACGGCAGATTTCTACCCACGCCCTCACATGGAGGGCGACTTATAGACCACCAGCTCCCGGTCTCCCGAAAAAATTTCTACCCACGCCCTCACATGGAGGGCGACCTGCTGCCCCAGGCTGTCCTCCAGGGTATACCGGCATTTCTACCCACGCCCTCACATGGAGGGCGACGCCTAACTCGTAGATTTCCTGCTTCTCCATGTCGATTTCTACCCACGCCCTCACATGGAGGGCGACCTTTACCAAAGCTCTCTAACAGCGCATAACCCTTATTTCTACCCACGCCCTCACATGGAGGGCGACCTTATCACTTCTCAGAGTGGTATACCAGTAGATAGATTTCTACCCACGCCCTCACATGGAGGGCGACTCTGCCGCATAGTTGATTTTATCAATCAGAAGAGGATTTCTACCCACGCCCTCACATGGAGGGCGACATCTTCCAACTCTCTGCTTTGTTTGGTGAGTTCGATTTCTACCCACGCCCTCACATGGAGGGCGACAATGCCCGCGTTCTTCGCCGCAGACGATACACGCAATTTCTACCCACGCCCTCACATGGAGGGCGACGATACCGCTCATCATAAAATCAACGGCATAGCCGATTTCTACCCACGCCCTCACATGGAGGGCGACCAACATTGTTCTGAGTTCTGTCCAACGCATTTTTATTTCTACCCACGCCCTCACATGGAGGGCGACAGTCAGAGTCCAGCCCTGAGTTGGGTCGTTGGACATTTCTACCCACGCCCTCACATGGAGGGCGACCTTGCGTGGCTTCTCGCTGTTCAGGCTCCTTCTTTTTATTTCTACCCACGCCCTCACATGGAGGGCGACAGCAAACATGCTGAAGTGCAGGCGTGTATTTCAGCAGCTTATCTAAAGTGTAGCACATGTGAAGCAGCGGCGTCAAGAAGGTGCGCCGGTTTAGGGGGCAGGGTTGTACTTTTTCACCAACTTTCCCGCCTTGTTTTGGGGAGAGCGCGGTGCGAACCCCGCGGGGAAGGGATGTGCGATCGCGGTTCGCACCGGCAGTCCGGGAGGAAGTGGTTTAAGCTCACAGCAATAAAATGTCATCCTGGCTCCACTGAGGGGCCAGGCCGATGTGTTCCACCTTGCTTTTATAGTGGTTGCCCAGCTGATAAAAGCGCAGGCTGTCCGTCTGGGGATCGATCAGCGCAGTGAGTTTTGCTTTGAATGCGGCGTACTGCGCAGCGTCCAGCATACATTCGAACACCGAGTTTTGGACCCGCTGGCCATAATCGACGCAGGCTTTTGCCACCTTGCGCAGACGCTTGCGCCCGGCGGCGGTTTCGGTGTTGACATCATAGGTGACAAGTACCAGCATACAGTTTCTTCCTTTATATATTACTTCCAGAAAAAGGGCGGATACCGCTCCATGTCGCCGCGGAGCGTCCGCGCCAGCAGCAGCGCCTGCACAGCGGGAACCAGTCCCCACGCGATCTTTTCTCCCAAAAAGGGATGCTGGATGGTCTGCTGCTTGCGCTGCTGCCAAGATTTAAAAAAGGCGCGGCGACCCTCGTCGGTCAGGAGGACAGCGCCGTTTTCCTGCTTTTGAAAATGCTTGCCGGTGATCATCTTCTGGTTGACGCAGGTGAGGACAAAGCGGTCGGCGTAAACTGCGCGCAATTCCTCCATCATATCCAGTGCGAGGCTGGCGCGCCCGGGGCGGGGACGGTGCAGAAAGCCCACATACGGGTCCAGGCCAACCCCTTCCAGCGCGGCGGCGCAGTCCCGCGCCAGCAAAGTGTAGGAAAAGGAGAGCAGGGCGTTGATGGGGTCGAGCGGCGGACGGCGGTTGCGCCCGGCAAAGGCGAAGGTGTCGTGCTGCTGCAGAATCAGGCTGTCGAAGCCGTCAAAGTACTGCTGCGCAGCTGCACCCTCCAGACCGCGCAGCTCTTCCAGGGAGACTGCGTTCTCGATGTTTGGCAGGGCAGCGGCAAGGTTCTGGGAGAGGGCTTTTAGCTTTTCCACCGGGACGCGCTGGGGATGGTCGCGGGTTGCCCGCTCCAATACCCAGCGAGCGTTGTAGACCTTGCCGAGCAAAAATCCTTTGGCGTACCGGCAGCTGGCAAAGGGATCGTCCGCCTCGCGGTACTGCTGCTGGCGAAGCAGGACATTCCCCTGCGTTTTGCCCACGATGCGGGCCAAAAACTTCCCCTGCGGAGAGAAGAAGGCAAGGTCGACGCCGCGCTCCGAGCAGGCCCCCATCAGGGCAGGGGAGGCGCCGGGATAGGAGAAGCAGAGGATGGTTTCTAAGGTGTGCAGAGGGAAGCGGCCAACCTCCTTCTTCTCCTGGCTGATGACGACATTTTCTCCGTCCAACAACAGATAGCTGTCCTCGGTGAGCACAAACAGGGTGTTGAGCAGCCTTCTCAATTTGCTTCACCTTCCTTTGCAGTTTCCTCAAGGTGGGTCCGGACATATTCCTGCGCATCCACGCGGCGATATAGAGCGGGCAGACAGAGCTCTTTGAGGGAGCAGGCGTTGCAGTGCTTGCCGGGTTTGACCTTTGGCGTGTAGCCGCGCACAAAGTAATCGTTCATTTCCGCGGCCATCTTGAGCGTTTTCTGCCTAAGCTCCGGCGTCAGCTCCACCAGCTCGCGGCGGTGGGTCTCGGCGTAAAACAGGGCGCCGCGGGGAATCTCGCAGACCAGCATCTCCTCCAACGCCATCGCCTGCGCACAGAGCTGCAGGCGGTCGGCGTCGTTCTCCTTCGGTGTGCCGTGTTTATACTCCACCGGCATGGGGAGCCAGCGGCCCTCCTGCCCCTGCAGCGGCACGCCATTAGGGTCGTCGCGGAACTCTATCACATCGCAGGCCCCGGCCAGGCGCAGCCGGTGGCTGATGACCCGCATGCCGCGCACCGTCAGCAGGTCACCCCGCTTTTCCCGAAAGGAATCGTCGTGGCACCGTTCATGCAGCAGCTGCCCCTCGACGGTGCGCAGGTTTTCGGCCCACTGTTGTTCGAGGTGAATCAGCGCCCACTGCCGCCGGCAAAAGCAGAAGTGCTGGATGCCGGACATCAGCAGGTAGTCGTCTGCATCCATCAGGACAACCTCTCACAGCTGACCCCGGCGGGCAGGGTGTCGTCCAGCCAGACGCGGTAGTCGCTGTATTTGCGCGGGGCAGTGACGCCCTCCACCCGCTCGACATGAACGGTGTCGAACAGCTTGTGCGCAGGGGCGTTGCCGAGCTCGCTGTCGTGCTTGAAAACGATCAGCTCCCGCACCGCCATCTGGCCACGGGCCGCGCTGTGGTCATGCTCGAACATGTTGAGGATGGCCTGCCACAGCAGCTGCAGATCCTCCTCCGAGAAGCCGGTGACCCGGCGGGCAAGGTTTGCGGAGACAAAGCCTTCCGCGCGGTAGAGGGCATAGGGGACGATGTACTTGTGTCCCATCTCGGTGCCTTTTTTCTCCGCGTCGGCTTCGGTGGTGATGGCCACGCGGGTGATGGTGGTTTCCTGCGGCAGGATGGGGTCGATGCTGCGGGCAAAGCTCAGCTGTACCGGTCCGCGCACCTGGCCGCAGTTGAGCGCGCCCTTGACAAAGGTGGTCATCACTGCGCCGAAGGTGCGGATGTCAAAAAAGTTCTGGCACATAAAGTCCCGAATCTTTCGGTCAAGCTCGGGGTCGTCCTTTTTGGCGGCCTTCAGGTCCTTGCTCACGCCCAGATACTGCAACGCCTCCGCGTCGCTGCGCTGCAGAGGAACCTGATCCTTGATGTAGATGCGGTAGCCGGGATCGTCCTCCTTGACCATCTCCACATAGTTGCGGATCTTGCGCTTGAGGCAGACATCGGTCACCAGCCCGTAGCCGGTTTCAGGGTCGACGCGGGGCATGTTGCCGGCGTCCGGGTCGCCGTTGGGGTTTCCGTTCTCCACATCGAACAGGATGACAAAATCGTAGCGGTTTTTGATGGCTTCAGACATGGTTATTGTTCCTCCTTATTGGTTTTGGCGGTGTAGCGTCTCTGGGTTTCGTGGTAGTAGCCGAGCTGGAAGGCGCTCTGCTCGGCAAGGCTCATCCGGGTGGGCAGCGTCTGGGTGATGCGGCTGCTCAGTTCGGTGATCTGCTTGTCGTAATAGACAGCCAGGCCGCCGTCCAGCTTATTCAGATGCTTCTGTGCCAGATTGATGAGCTGGGGAAAGACGATAGCGGGGGTGGCGGAAGCGGAGTTGAAATAGCGGTCCTTGATGGTGGTGTTGATGCCGGGGTTGGCGCTCTGCTGCAGCCCTTCCAGCACGGCAAACAGCCGCCCAAGCAGATAGGGCAGGTAGTTGGTTTGTTCATTGAGTTCCACGGTCAAAGCCTCCTTCATGGGTGAATCGGGTTGAAATTGTTCCAGATATTTGGTGTAGTACGCCTTGAGGATGGCCGCCTGTCCCCGGGAGACGCTTCGCTCGGCGCGGATGCGCAGCTCGACGCCGTTTAACAAGGTAGCGGGATAGAGGGTGTCGTTCAGGACGGCCAGCAGCAGGTCGCCGGCAAGGCGCGGGTGCGGTTCCGGTGTGCGGCCAGGAACCTTGCGGACCGTCTCCAGCACCAGCCGCCAGATGGAAAGGGTGGGGAATTTGTCGAAGCTCGGCCGGATGATTTCCAGCCGCTGGTAGTGCCGTTCCAGATTGCGTGCCAGCGCACCGAAGCTGTTTTGCCAGAAAAAGCGCACCGACAGCCGCGCGGCGTTGGGCGCAAGCCCCAGCACATAAAAGCGGGTGTCGGGGCTCAGCCTGGTGTCGTCCCACTGGATCGATTCTCCTTTGGACAGGTGGTGCAGGGTGTTTAGGATGTCGTTTTCGGTATAGCTGTCGTTAAAGATACTCATAAGAAAACAATCCTGATAGGCGCTTTCGCCACCGGCTGCCCAGCAGAGAATGGTGGTGTCGCCCACCCGGCTGACACGGTTGCGGTCGGCCAGCAACGTGTTGAGCGCGGTGGTGTAGGCGAAAGCTGCGTAGTCGCTGACTGGGGCGTTGGCGCCCTGCTCGTGCTCGAAGGAGCAGAAGGCCGGGGCGTTGAAGGAAACCAGCGAGGCGCCGGAGGATTGTGCGCCCGCAACTCCCTTGATGCTGGGATGGAGACGGGCGAGGGTACCCGGCTGGCCGGTCACCAGACATCGGATGGGTTCAGCGTCGTCGCTGCTGTCCTCGTAATGCCGCGTCCAGGCGTCGGCGATAGCGGGGTCCTGGGCAGCAAACAGCTTGTCCAGGGAGAAGGTCAGGTTGCCGCCCTTGAGCAATTCTTCCCAATCTTCCTGCAGTGCCGGGTGGCTGGCCGCCTGCGACGGGTCCCAGTGCTCAAAAAAGCGGACGATGGCGCGGGCAATCGGGGAATCGACCTCCCTTAAAAGATGCAGGTGCAGCGCCTTGGAGGCGGCAAAGCAGTCGATGCTGCGGTCGGCCTTGCCCTTGCCGTCCACTCCCAGCAGGTAGCTGCTGGTGTCGCACAGAAAGTTTGGGCGGATACCGGAGCTTCTTTTGACAGGGGAGGGAACCCACATTTCCTGCGGCCCCAAAACGGTCTTATTTCCGCGCTGTACCTCCTGTTGCAGGTGCAGCAGCTGGAGCAGCTCTCCCTCCTTGCTCAGGAGCAGGCTGTAGCTGACCTTCTGCTTGCTCCAACCGGGACGGTTGATCTTTCCCAGCCTTAAAAGGTCCTCATAGTATTGGGTCAGTGCCTGTAAAATCATCGAAACACCTCACAATTCTGGGTGTTCAGCACCCCGTGTTCCAGCCGGGCGCGGAAGTAGGTGGGGGTGATGGCGGCGGGGTCGCTGTAGTCGAAGTCGTACAGCATCAGCCCCAGGTCGCGGGTCTCGTCGATGGTTGGAATCGGCTCACCCGGCCAGCGCCGGAAAGAAACCGGGAATTCCCGGCAGCCAAAATACGGCGTGTGAAAGCACTGGCCGCGCTCCATCCTGCGGGTGACGATGTCCTGGAACTTGCCGGGGTTGTCCGAGGGGGCGGCCTTGTCCGTCATCTCAAAGTGCGCCTCGATGACATAGTGCACATCCTGCAGCAGCAGCGAGGAGCGCTGCACAATCTTCTGCGAGGTGACAAGGTAGAGCGGTTGACCGCCACCCTGCGCCGCCTGACGCACGTTGCGGCCTGAGATTTTGTCCGTGACCTCGTTGCGCCGGATGCTGACGAAGCGGATGGGGTTGAGCACATGAATCCTGTCGATGTACCACCTTAATCCGGGGTGATAATATACAC
>PPYF01099388.1_pt1 | contig 24203 bp, 25 predicted proteins | sample 1559871 | NCBI WGS metagenome assembly PPYF01 (sample SAMN08240021, study PRJNA423297) | Human gut metagenome, whole genome shotgun sequencing project. | reverse complement strand
ATGGCAAAATTCCAATGCATCGCGTTCAGTTGCTTATTTATTTTTTATCATATACCAGAAGTCTATAGTGTGGACAATTTACAAGATTGAAAATCTGAGGTGGTGTGTATGGAGAATGGTATTGGATAGGAATTAAGGTTTTCTCAAACAGATGATATGAAGTTTAAATGTATCTTAAACATCTCGTCAAATCAGCATTTTACTTACATAATTCAAGTACTGCGACACAGATGACATTCTCTGTGTTTTTAATATCTTCGATTCCAAGTTGTCTTGCCTCTTTTAACATTCTTGAAATCTTAGAACGTGAGGTAAAAAAACGTTCCGCAATCTGATTCTGAGTCATTTCCGCATTATAATAGAGGTTTGCAACACTGGCAAGCATGTTGCGCTTTTCGTTATCACTAAGTGAATCATATTCCTTCATTGTTTTCCACCTCCCATTCTTTATCCAAAGCATTTTTATTATACCGCATTAGTTAATTTGCGTCCAGTATACAATATCTCTATTTTTCTACTTTATACAATGCAATTTCATCAATTTCTCTGTTTGCAGACAAAATATAATCTTCTCCATTGTTTGTGTAATGAAGTACGTTTGCTGGTCCTACATCACTGTCTAAAAGGTCAGCTGTAAATGTTAATTTTTCAGCATCTGTTTTCTTGAAAATGCTGATCTTTTCTCCGTGGAATGGTGAGATTGTTAACATTTCTAACTCACCATCGTTGTCGAAGTCTGCAAATGCCATATCACTGCTTGCTTCAAAGCAATCTTCGAATCCTCTTCTGTGATGATAGTAAATTTTGTCTTTGTCTGCTGGATATGTGTATTTTCCTCCAACCTGCCAGAAGAATGGATGGAATTTATATTCGTTACGATCTTTCTTGAAGTCGTATAATACTTTGATCTCATCACAGTCAGCCTGGAAGTTTGTCCATACATCCCAGTGAATAGGTACAGATGTCCTCTTATCCTGCCACATCACAGCATCACATAATGCATTCCCATCCCGATCTACTGGTATCATTGATGTTCTCTGTGCCGTCAATGAAATCATCTCAACTTTGTGTCCATGTTCCTCACACCATATCTGAATGTTCTTCGCAATATCATATAATACACTTCTCCATATCTCAGGATTCTGTGTCACATAAATCGATAAATGAAAATCAGGGTGGTATTTTTTCTGAAACTGGCATAGAATATCTGCCTGCTCATTCATCAATACACCCCGCATGCTTGAAGTTCCCACATCAAAAACAAGGATTCCCATCAAAGACCTCCTTTTACTGCTTTTGTTATCTGTTAATCTTCTTAATGTACTAATCCGCCCATCTTAAACGACTCGATCAAAAGTTCTAATGTCTTTGGATCACACTGTCGGTATTTGAAATAATATAACAGCATCTCTGTATATTCCACCAACTTCTCTGCGTAAGCTTCCTTCACAAAATGCTTGCTGCCACACATCAGGCATTCATTGATCAACAGATATGCTGCAAATCGTTCATTTACAAAAATATCCCTTTCCTGATCAGAGTATTCCCGAAACTGGATTGGTTTTCTCTTAACGATCCATGAGATTGTATATGCAAACAATTTCTCTGTGCGGATACGCTCAATACTGTGAAATTCTTTTAAACGCATCACATCCATAAAATAATCAAGGATCACCTGCATTAAAATTCGTTCATTACAGTAAGCTACGTCAGAAAATCCAGCAATCTCAATAAATTCCATTGCTGTTTTCTGTAATTCCTCAAATCGTTCCCGGAACTTGTCCACTCCAACCTCATCAATCAGCTCTCTGTAATTCTCCATCTCAAATAAATTATGTTCTATCATTTGGGCTCCTTTATCATCTTTAACAGTTGTAGTTCATCCAGTTGCTGTTTATGATTTACGATCAGATTATTTACATCCGATTCTAAATGATATCTTGCCTTTGAAAAATACTCTGCCTGTGCCGCACCGGTAAATCCGGCTGATGAGTTTGGCAGTTTATCGATTTTGTGTTCTCCGGCAATGATTTCTTCCACCAATCGTTCGATCCGCTGTCTTTCCTCTGCGAATCCGTCATCATATCTCTCCATCTGGTTTTATTCCTTTCTTAAGATCATCCGGTTCATATAGCTCCCAGCATCAATTACACCATCTTTGGCTCTTGGAATCTGCTCTTGTTCTCTCTTATGTGGTTCTTTTGACATTCGCTCAAGATCACTGTAACTGTCCTGTGCAAAATATTTCTCCATATCGAACCAGCCTTCTTCTCCAAACTGAAAACATGTGGAAATAATCTCATCCACAGAATTTAACAATTCTGCCACTACGCTTGTATAGCGTTTGAGAAAATGATTATTCTCTCGATATGGGTATTTTACATAATGGTCAAACTCCGCATAAACTTCTTCTGCGATCGTACGAACCTGTACTTCAAAATAATATTCTTTATACTTAAAAATATAATGTTGGGAACGGTATCCCTTATCTGTATACTCTTTATGGATCGTATAATTAAAAATATCACGGTCCCCATAACAAATATAAGCTCTTGGCATCTCTGCCATACAGATATCATATCGGGGATCTTCGTCAACCTTTAATAAAAAATCATGCACTGTACGCCATTCTTCTTTGGATAAGATCAAAATCCTGACTCCCATCAGATCACGTACGATCCTTAAATAATTCTTTTCATTAATACTTTTATATTTTTGACGTTTCTCAACTCCAACTTTCCTTATAATCTTCTCAATGAGATGTTCAGGATTCTTACATCTGTTATGAATTGAATGTACATGAAAATCTATCTCTTTTGATATTTCTTCCTGTAAATGATCTGCCATCTTTTTCATCTCTGGCAGGCGGCTCTTATAGTCATCATAAATCTTCTCAAGCGTATCCCAGGAAAGTCCAGAATCCTCAAATGCTTCCTGTACTTTGTATGTGTTAAAAAATTTCTCCTGATCCAGCATGAGGAATCACCTCTTTTCATTATATATATTTATTTGTCTACAATCTTATATTTTTCAAGCAGTTTCACTCTCTCCATGCCAATCTGTGTACTGCTTTTCTCTCCCGTATTCTGTCCTGTTTTCTTACGTTTTAGCAGATATTTTAAAATTCTTTGTATATATGCTACTGGTAACAAAAACGGATATTTTCTCGCATAATCATAGTTTGTCTTCATATATTCCTTATCAGGGAATAAGGATGCCGCAATACCGGAAGCTGCACTCGCCTTTTCATGTTCTGCCGCATTCAGTGTAATATTCGCACTATGTACGCGATTCATATCATTCTGTCCAAAAATACCACCATCCAGCATATCATCAAGCAATGCTGTACAGTCAATATCTATATCGTACGGCTTCGTAAGTCCCATCTCTTCCCATGAGATTCCAAGATAACAAACACCAATATCAAGCACGTTCATTGCAAATGCCTCCATATGATATTCCCGCATCACACTTCTTATCTCTTCCCAGTCAAACTGATCATGATAATTCTTTGCAAAATAAATCATATCACACGCCTGTCTGATTCCAAATCCACTGTGAAGAAAATGTTTGAGGCTGTGGCATACCAGATACAGGAAATGTTCTCTGACATTGAGCGTAAGTACCTTGCTTCCCTGAATCTCTGTCTCTATGCACGTATCAAAAGCATCTGCAAACAACTCATTAAAATGTCCATACGCACCAGACTCCTGTGCAAACAGATTCATATGCAGCTCCAGATATAACCCATTGGACAGATTCTTATATGGAACTTCCTGATAGTCTTTGCCTTCAATCAATTCATCTCTCATAAATCCTTCATTTCTCAAGAACTCGTCCATCTTCTGAAACTGTTCTCTCGGTATAAACAGATCTTCATCATTCGACGTTCTTAAGTCAGGATTTGGATATAGATTCCTGCAGACAATTCCTTTCACTACCAATGGTGTCAGACCATTCTGACGCATCTTATCAGATAACATCAAAAATAAAATACTCTTTCGAACCTGATTACCTGCCTGATCGATCGTATCCATCTTCCAGAAATTCTGAAATTCCGGATCACTTTCCAAAAAAGACGGATTAGAAAAAATCTGCTGATAGATCAATGGTGAAAGCTGCTGTTTCTGACTGATATCATAAACCCGGATCCATACATCCGTATCAAGCCCGTCGAAGTTATCACATTCTGTCTGTGTTATTGCACTTTTTAATATGTCTAAAAATACATTTGTCGCATTCATAATCTGCCACACTTTCCTTTGATATGTTATTTCTTAAGATCGATCACTACGATCTCTGGTATATTATTGAATCTCGGGAGTTTCTCTTTGTCACTTCCTAATCCTCTTGTAACGATCATATTCTTAACTGTCCTAAAATGATGAATTCCATCAACATACTTTGGAAACCATCCCTGATCTGCACCATACAAACCTCCCATGCCAGGAAGGATCACCTGCCCTCCATGTGCATGTCCACTTACCACAAGATCAATCTTCCATGTGTCTGCTGCCTGTCCAAAGATAAAACTATCTGGTCTGTGTGACATCATGATCTTAAATGCCTTCGTGTCTTCAAAATCCATCAGAAAATCTCTTAATCCAGAATTCATATCTTTCTTAGACATCTTTCCTTGTCCATCGACTGCGAAAGCATATTCATACAAACCTCCGATACGGATCGTATGATTCTTCACTTTGATATCTTCATAGTTTTTCTCCAAAACTACTGCTCCAGCTTTCTTTAATTCTCCATATAAATCTGAAGTCTTACGATCAAGATATCCAATCTCATGATTGCCCAAAGCATAGTAAACCGGTGCAGTCTCCTTTAGTCTCTTCACAAGAGTGATTACTGTTTGAAGATTCTTACTCTCTTCATTGATCATATCTCCATCAAAAAGAATAAGATCCGGCTTGCATTCTTTGATCTTGCTGACCAGACGTTTATTATTCTCTCCAAATGTACCATAATGAAGATCTGATACCAGAACAACCTTTACGTTCTCCTTGATCTTGTCTGATTCTATATTGTAATTCTTAACTGTTAAACATTTGTATGAAATAACGACTTCTATCACTATAAATAAAATAAAAATCATTAATAGTATACCCGTTATCTTTAATATCTTTTTCATCTAAAGTCTTCACTGCTTTCAAAAATGTACTCTTTATATTATACCATCGGCGTATCTATGCTCACAAGTATATCAGTAAAATTCTTTTGTCTTTCTTATGATTTTGTGAATTCTTTATGATTAAGACCATTTATCAGTTGAAAAATCAAAATATCGTGCTAAAATAAATCTTTAGATTTAATATGAATGATTTATCAAAAGAAGGTATATAACATGGAACAATCAAAATATTACGTTACTCACTATTTTAACGCACAAAATGCCGGCGGATTTCTGATCGTATCACTGATCGGACTGATCATTGTCCTTGCGATCGTTTTAATTGCCGCCAAATTACAAAAACATTATAAGATCAATGCAAAAAATCCAACGACCCAAGAACTGGCACAAATTAATGAAACCCACAAAACCAAGGTTCTAAGCCGGATTGAAAGTTTTTATGAGATGGTATTTTCCAGTACTTCGGTGCTTATCTTCCTTTCTCTATATTATGTACTTGATGAAAGGATTCCACAGGCAGCCTTATACTGGCATAAATATCAGGACATTTTACTGCTTGCATTTTTAGTATGCTCTGTATTCCTGACTTTCTGGTTTGACCGTATCTTTGTCCACCTGAAAGTTATATCATCCAAGCAGAAAGCATCCGTAAGATTAATCTCTGCATTTTATATCATTCTGATCCTGCTATATATTAAGTTTATTTATAATGATTCAAATTATGACTCTTTAATTTTTTATTTTGTTATGCTTGCGATCGGACGTTTTGTTTATTTTGATTCCACCATTGAGGATATTAAGGATTCTTTATCTGGTGTCATGCAGAATTTCCCTTTATTAGTTTTAATGGGAATTTATTCAGGATTTATCTGCTGGTATGGATTCTATACGGATTTCTTATTAACTTCAAATGGCGTGATCATCAGTACTTTGCTGGCTCATCTGTTTATGGATGCTTCTATTTTTGTGCTGAATAAGACACGAATCGTGAAATTGTTTGTTTAAATCGAAAATTTAGCAAGGCTGTCACATAATGGATTGATATGCTCCCTTCCAGGTAGACAAGTGAAATAATAATAACTTGTCACTTAGGAGGGAGCATATTTTATGTCTAAAAGAAAAGTATCTGTTGAGAATAAGATATATGCTGTAAATCTATATCTGGATGGAAAAGAAAGCCAACAACGAATTGCCCATATGTTTGATGTAAGTCTCGCATCTGTCCAACAATGGATTCGAAACTATGAATCTATAGGAGCAAATGCATTTACATTGAAAGGGAATAAAAAATATTCCAAAGAATTGAAACAGCGTAAGCGCTTTATTTTAGGGTGTTGCTAGAATAATAGAATGCTAGTACTTTACTTCATTTTTCTAGCAAACATCTTTTGCACTTCTTTATTCCATGGTGCTAGTTTTTCTAATTCTTTCTGGGCAGTTCTCTCATTTGGACGTTTTTCCAATAAGAAATTTAAATACTTATACACGTTCAGATCATATGCTTTTGCCATCTCGATCATTGTAAAACAGATCGCACTGGCATTGGCTCCGTCTACAGAATCACAGAACAACCAGTTCTTTCTTCCGACCGTGATCGGACGGATTGCATTTTCACTTAGGTTGTTACTGAGACTGCACCTTCCATCTTCCAGATATGTCATCAGTGAATCTTTCCGGTTCCGGATGTAGATCACAGCCTGGTCAAGACGACTTCCTTTGACAGGTGTCTGTGCATCAAGCCATGACAAAAAAGCCTCAATGACTGGTTTTTCATCTTTGAGACGTCGTTTCTTTCTTTGTTCTGGAGAAAACCCTTTTTCACGATAACGCCGTTCATATTCAAACAGCTTATCACAATACAAAACTCCCTGAACGGCAGGATCTGTATAATCTTGTTCATGTCCTTTCGGAATCGCTTCTAGAAGATATCTGCGAATATGCGCATAACAACAGCAGCGTTTTCCATCCTTCAACAGATTGTATCCATGATAGCCGTCTGCCATAAAGTAATATCCCGGCTTGATCCCATCCAGAAATCCGACCGCATGTTTTCCTGCTCTTGTTTCCGTATAATGATAGAGCACGATCTTTGGCAGTCCGTCTTCTCCACTGCGTACCACCCAGATAAAAGACTGTGTCTGGGCTCTCCGCCCTTCTTCCTTCAGCACCTGAAGGCGTGTTTCATCCATCATCAGAAACTTTCGTTTCTTCAGCTGTTTCTCAAAATATTCATACATTGGCTGAAAGTATGTTTTGGAACAGTGGATGATCCACCTTGCCATGGAAGCTCTCGTGATCGTTGCTCCCAGCTGTTCCCAGTCTTTTTCCTGCCGATATAGTGGCATTGCGTTCATGAACTTCTGACAGATCACATGTGCTGCAAGCGATGGAGACACATAACTTCCACGCAGAAGTGCAGGAACCCCATTATCTTTAATGAACTGCGGTTCCTCCGTTTCTTTGCACTTTGGACATCCATAAGTTGTAGCGATATATTCCACACGTTCCAGTTTCGCCGGTGTAAAGATGACTTCACTTCGGATCAGTTCATGACCGATCTCGACCATCTTTGTTCCGCAGATACTGCATGTTTTCTGTTCTTCTGTCAGAGTGTCAACGAATTCCTGACGGACAGGTATATCACGGAACTGTTCGTTAAGATCCGGTTTCTTTTTCCGCTTTCTTTCATGGGCTTTGATCTCAATATATTCCGGTTCGATCTCTTTTGCTGGTTCTTCCTCCATAAGTTCATCAAACAGACTCATCTGCCCCGGAAGATCCTCTTTCCGTCTTTTTTCACTGGAAGCTCCAAACAGCTTTGCTTTCAGATATGAGATCTCTGCCTGCAGGTTGGAAATGATCTGATCCTTCTTTTCATCGGATGCATGATGTTCTTCGATCGTTTTTCGAAGATCTTTGATCATCTCCGTCTGCACACGGATCGTCTGATTTAGTTGTGAGATCGTATCCTTCAGCTCGATCAGCCGGATATCATTTCTGCCTGAACTCATGGTATAAAACTCCTTTTTTTACTGTTCTCATTATACCATAAAAACGGCAGAATCCCTAGTAAAATGGGACTTTTTTTACTCTTTTTCATCCTCAGGTTTTCTCGGTCTGATCGCTTTTGGCTGCTCGATCTCCAGACCTGACATCAGCCAGTCGAACTGTCTCCAGGTGATCGGCTGTACTTCATTTTTATTTCTTGGCCAGCGGTATCTTCCCTCGGAGGCCGTCAGTCTTTTATATAATAATACGAAGCCATCGTTTTCATATAAAAGTGCTTTGATCCGGTCACAACGCCTGCCACAGAAAAGATATAACGCTCTCTGCTCTGGATCCATATGAAACTGATTTTTCACGATCGAACATAATCCATCGATCTGTTTTCTCATATCGGTATATCCACAGACAATATAAATATCATCCACAACAGAGATATCGCCTAACATGAGAATGCCCCTATAAGTTTTAATGTCTGTTCCAGTAACCGTGGATCGGTCTGATTACTGATCCGAAGAACAGCCTGTCCGATCTGAAGTTCCATTGCTGCGGCAGGTTTTGTGATCTGTACAATATCTTCTTTAGAAGACTGTCCATAAAGATCGGTTGACTGGTCTGGAATGATCTCCATTTTTACAATTTCCTGATGGATCGCCTGAAACCTGTCTTTTCCTGCTGGTTCTGGAAATTCACAAGCCTGCTTGCGAAAACGGCGGACCCAGTTATAAAAAGTTCCTGGATTGATGTCATGTTCCAGACACCACTGGTGATCAGAAAGTCCGCTCTGTCTGCATTCCATGATGATCTCATACTGTTCCTGTTCGGTACGTCTTTTTGCTCTCATTGTACTCCTCCATAATTGTAGTAAAGTACTAGCATTTTCATTCATCTAGCAAACGATGGAAGTAAAACACTAGCATCTAGCAATCATTATGACAGGATTTTTGTGGATTGAAAATTCACCCTTAAATAAAGCGCTTACTTTATTTGTTGACATAAAATATACCAAATGTTAGTATATTAATAAAGAAAGGTGCTACCGATGACGGTTTACCTGATGATTAATAAGTTATAAAAATAACCGCTTAACTTTCCAGGCTAGGGCGGTTATTTTTCTGTCTTGGCATCATGCTTTCCACGCACATAACAAAGACTATAAAAAGTCACGCACAGTGAAATCACTGCGATCAAGTCTGTTATGGTCAGCATAATTTCAAGTCCCCTTTCCGTCAGATTTCTCATAAATAGAGATGGATCTATGTAATCGGGGCTAGAACTCCCCGTAGGAAGCAAACCGCCATTCACGTCAATGTGAAGTAACACCTGATATATATTTTAACAAATAGTTTTATTAGAATCAATATATTTATTTACATCGAATTCTTATAGTCACACTCTTATTCTCCTATAATTAATTTTCCATATTTTGTCCATCTTATTATTTTTACGAACAACATTGATGCAATCATTGTAATCACAAAAATCATCACACATACTATTATTGGATATTTTAATCCAAATCCAAATTTCTTTACCCAATAAAACAAAACATAAATAATCATAGGATGAAATAAATATATTCCAAAACTGTCTCTCTCTATCCATTTATAAATTTTGATCTGAATTATATATTTTTTTGTAATTCTTATACATTGATATAAACATAGCATTCCTATTACAGCTGTTATTAAATTTAATGCCCTATTATATGTATACAAAACAACAAATGATATAAAAATCCATCCTAATATTACAATCCATTTTCTATTTCCTAAAAATTCATCTATTTTTTTCTTATTCCTATCAAATTCATATCCTATACAAAAGAAAAATAAATAGTAACTTATGCCTTGCAATTGAAATATATTTGGAAGTTTATCTGAAAAAAATGATATAAAAAATAATAATACTCCTATAAATAATCTATTTGATTTTTCATATCTATGGTAAAACATTCTAACTATAATAAATATGAAAAATAAAGTCCATAAAAACCATAAATGCCGTGCATCTTTGGACAATATAATATTCTCTTTTATATAGTTGATTGGATTTAAGTTAGTTATTTTTAATGTACACATTACTGGCATGACATAAAAGATTCCAATTAGAAAATAAGGAACCATTAAACGTTTCCATTTTTTTATTATAAATAAACGAAAATCTGAATATTTTTTCTTATTGTTAATACAAAATGAAAAGATTGCTCCCGAAACACATATAAATAATGGCATATGAAAACTGTAAACAAATGACGTTATGTAGTGCAATAAAAAATTGTATTTCATTTTTATGGCACCACCACCCATACTATAGAATCTCGTTATATGTGCAATTACTACTAATATCGTTGTTATTACTTTTATTATTGTATAATCTTGTTGTTTCATATTCTACCCTTTAGATATTTTTGATCTTATGTAAATATGCGTACATCCCCGGTACAAGCACTTCTTAAGATATTCCTATTCTAAATATTGATATAGTTTATTTCCTTCATGATTTTTAATCAGCAACACATATTTTTCATGTTTCTTCAATTTTATCTTTTTCTTATAAAATCCTGTAAAATTAACTTTTCCACTTGGATATTTCTCCATTACTGGATATTGGGTATTTAATACTGTTTGGTAACTATATATTTTTTTACTTTTTGTATTTAATATTCCTACTTTAATATTAATATCATATCCTTCAGTTAATCCTGTACACCAATTATTTGTTATACATTTAAAATCTTCAACTGCTATTTGGGCATGTATCTCACCTTTATCATAATCAAACTTTTTATTTTCTATCTTATATTTCCTGCTTAGTGTATATTGATCTATATTCTCTTCTTTTACATTATGATAATTTATAACATACCACAACGGCAAAAAAACTATAATTATCCCAGCAATCACTAAATATCCATTGATAAATATTTTTTCACAATTACGTAACTGCGTATATGGTTTTTCCCTTTCAAATACTTCTGTCCATAATTTAGCAGCAATTAAGATTAATATTATGTATGTAATATACATTGTTCTAGCAGCTGATACAAATAATGTCGGTGAAAATGCTGGTATAATTCCTGCTATAAATGCTGCTAAAAATAAAAATCCATATAAGTATTTATCCGACTTTTCCTCAACTGATTCAATAACTAAATATCCTGTCATTAAAATCAATATGCTTGTAAATATCAACCATACAACATACATTTTATTATATGGATAAATGAATTGTATATCTATAAATTTTCTGATAATTATATTTTGCAAACCGCATAAAATTAAATTAACAACAGCGATTAATAAATTTTTCTTATTCTTTTGTTTAAGTGAAATTATAATGCTTGCTAATATTGGTATAACTAGTATAATCAATCCTCTGAAGGAATATAAATATAATGTATAAATTTGCATCCCTAAAATCAATTTCTGTGGAATCGAAAGCATTCCATATCCACAACATCTTATCATTTCAGAGATATAACGCTGTTCTACTCCAGGTGCCATATAACTTAATATAAATACTGTTAAATTGATTATCCATAATATAATCAGAAACAAAATATCTGCCTTATCATAATTCTTTCTTTGGAATCTTATGTATATAAATATCAACATTCCTAAAACCATCACTACCGCTGATGACTGTTCCATATTTCCACACAAAAATACAAACATTATACTAATACATTTGTACAGAATTGGAATCTTTCTTTCATTCATACTCATAACAAATGAAATCAATACGAATAACATTGCACTAACAGGATACAAATAATTTAAAGCTCCAGATGCCCATCTAATAATTCCACCTAAATTATTTATCGCAAAAAACATTCCACAAAAAATTATAGAAATTATTAAAAATCTCACAAGATCATTCGATTTTTTTCGCACATTTATAATCTGATAAATTCCCATACAAGTAACTACGACCATTATTGAACTTAAAATACGAAAAATATCCACTGGTAAATTTAAAATAATTATTAAAAGACTATGTATTATAATTCTTCCACTGTTTCCAAAATAATACGCTTTCGCCCAATTCACCCATGACCCCCATGTTTCGATACTTGTTCGATATACTTCATCATCTCCAACTGTAGTAAATGTTGCATTTCGATAATAAAATAATGCGATTGCAAAAAGTCCTATCAGAATAAAAGTCCTATCAGAATAATAATTTTAATTTTCGTATTATATTTTTTCCCCATATTTCCATCTCTCTCCAATTTGTTTTATATTTTTAGTTTTTCCTTATCTTCAATTTTCTAACGATTCTTCTCAACATTTGGTTCCTTGACGCTTTTCTTTCCTGTTTTTGAAAAACTTCTAACTTATTTTCATAAATCTCTACTACCCGATCATATTCATTTTCTTTTAGGCACTGACTAATCTCATAATCTATCTGATCTTTTTTCGTTCGGTTTTTATACCATGTTTTTACTTGTAGTTCTTTCAAAATTTTCTTTATATTTTGAATCACCTCTGGATGCTGATCTTTCACTCTCAATTGCTGTATGATCATATTCTCAATGGATCTACACCAATAATCTGTTGCATACTGTGCTGAGAAATCATAATCTTCTCCAAACAATTCTACATATAAATTATAATTTGCTAATATCAATTCTAAATACTGTGCATTATATCTTCTGCTTAAAGAATTTGGTACACTCACATAATTATAAAAACATTCATCCATGCAATAATAATTTTTGCAGTATTTCAAAAATTCTACTATAAAAATCCGATCTTCCCAAGTGTTTCTTTTTTCATCGAAATGAATCTGATATTTATCAATGATTTCTTTCCTGTATATCTTATTCCATGAAAAATCAAACACAAAATTTTTGCGATTTTTTTTTAGATTTAATAATGGAGGTAAAACTTGTTTTTTTATATATGATTTATCTAACAACAGCTTTTTAGGGTTCTCGTGGAAATTCTCTGTCTTTTCTCCTGTTTCTGATACATATCTCCATCCAAAATCTAAGATATCTGCTTGATTATTTTTCAATACCTTTATTATCTTTTCATATGCCACTAAATCCATAAAATCATCAGAATCTATGAAAGATACATATTGGCCTTCTGCTTGTAACAGGCCAGCATTTCGTGCTGTACATATTCCTCCATTTTCTTTATGAATGATTTTAATATTCTCTGATCCATCATACTGGTCACAAATACTTCCACTGCCATCTGTTGATCCATCATCCACTAAGATAATCTCTATCTCATTTGTCGTCTGATTCACTAAGCTGTCAATTGATTTTTTTACATATTTCTCTGCATTATATATTGGCATAATAACTGAAATAAAATATTTACTCATAATCCATCCCTATCTTGTTTACTATCTTTTTATCTTATGAAACATACCAGTCACCAAAGATTTTTCATAATCATTCATTTCTAGAATCCATGAGGTAATTCCAAATAATACTACATACATAACTCCTAAGATTAATACCATCCAAAGATTCTTTACTGTAATCACTCGAAGTGCTACTGTTCCCACAACAACCATGATAACTGGCGCAATACTGATCCTTATAATATTTTTCCAAAAACCTATAATATCGAGTTTTATAACCTTCCAATAATACCAATTCATCAAAATTCCATTTCCAACAATAAATGCAACTGCTGTACATGCTGCTGCTCCAATGATTCCGAATTTTGGCATAGCTAAAATTGTTCCTATTACATTTAATACTGCAATCACTGCATATACAATCGTCCTAAACTTCAATTTATTCTGTGCTGAAATAACTGAAAAAGCAATACTTTGAATCAATGGCACTGCCAAAGGAACCATTGTTAACAGCCCAATAATATATGCTTGTGAATAATCTTTTCCTGCCCAAACATCAATGAATATTTGTCCAAATACAATATAACCCGATAATATTAATGATACAATATAATATTGTAATCTTCCAATTCTAATTAATAATTCTGATAATTTTTCCATTGGCTGATTTCCAAAAACCATCATATTTACTCTTGTTCCAAAAACTCCGCTGATTGCAGATGACATGTTTTGTAACATTGAAGTAAATGTTCCACCTATATTATAAACAGCAACTGCGACTGTTCCTAAAACTGCTCCAATCAGGACTTTATCTGTTGCCCAATATAGCATATCAATAATAGAGCTTGCAAAAACATATATAGAAAATCCCAAAATTTCTTTTACCATATAAAATGGCATGTCTTTAAATCTTGGTACTACATTTAATTTCTGTTTACAATACCAAATAAAAATAATTCCATAAATGAGCTGTATGCCTAATCCAATCATAGCTAATCCAATGGATGCATATCCTAAAAACAATACAATTAAATTTAAAATAGGTGTTGCAATTGTTGCAATCATATCAACCATTTTTCGAAAAATATATTTTTCATAGGCAACAGATACAGAAGATAACACACTCACTGGAAAAGAAATTGCTGTGCTAACGGTCATAATAACCATCAATATCTTTAATCGTTGTATTTCATTTACTGTTAGTCCCGTTCCAAAAAATAGTCCTGTTCCTTTTGTTAATAAAAAACCAACAATACAAACAATAATTGCTATAATTCCATAAATAGAAAGAATCAAACCTGTAACACCCTCTATTTTGTCATGATCGCCTTCTATTCGAAATTTTGATATGAATCGTATAATTGCCGTACCAAATCCCAAATTTAATAATGTCAAATAACTGATAACTGAATTTGATAGACTATATAATCCATATTCTTCCTGTCCTAGTATTCTTAGCATAACTGGCGTATACAATAGTGGAATGATCGTACTAATTATCAAATTTATGTACGTTATAATTGATCCAACTTTTAGTTCATTAACTTTTTTCTGTCCCATATAAGCCCCTTATTTCTTTAATAGTTTACTTTTTAATCGGTAAATACCTTCTTTTCTTTGCAGTGCTTTCTGCTGTTTATATAACTGTTCTGCACAATCTGAAGGCAACTGAAAAATTCTTTCTTTTTTCTCTTTTGTTGTCATATTTTCATCATGCATGATCGTATATGCATAATACTCTAATTGTTTTTGCTTTTCTTCTGCAATTAATTTCTGAATCTCATCTGCTGATTTTCCCATAAGTTCATACATAATCTTGAAATTATCCAAACTATCCTGAATCTTCGTTTCTAATAATCTGGACATCAATGAATTTTCATTATCTCTCATGTAATGGCATAATGCCTTATTCACAAAGAAAAATCCTGATATCTTTGCAGCTTTCATATACTCTAATAAGAATCTGAAATCTTCTCCAATAAACATCTCTTCTTTAAATCGAATATGATTTTGTTTTATCACATCCAGCCGAAAAATCTTGTTCCAGATAATCTGTAACATTCTTTGTTCATATAACTCTGGCATAATCTGTATTGATTTTTTAAAATCTTTCTGTTCATTGGATGGTAAGAAAATATCAGTTCTCCCATTTTTCTTTTCATCGTGATTTACGTATCCACAAACTGGCATAATATTTTCATCGCCTGTGCAAGAAATCACAGATATCATCGTTTCTACGTAGTCTGCTTCTACATAATCATCACTGTCTACAAACATTAAATAGGTCCCATCTGCATAATCCAACCCTTGATTTCTTGTATATGAAACTCCGTGATTTTGATCATTTTCGATACATAATACATTGTCATAAGTATTTGCAAGTTTCTTACATATATTTATCGTCTGATCCCCTGAGCAGTCCTCTACTAGTATGATCTGCAGATTTTTATATGTATTTTTCTCCAAGGATTCCACACATCTTGTGATTGTATCTGCTGCTTTGTATACAGGAATTACAATGCTGACTTTTTTATTTGTTTCCATAGACTTCTCTCAGCAAATGTGCATATAAGGTTTCTTGTCCATCTGCTGTTTCCTTCTTTAAATCAATTTTGTAAGTTAATTTATGAATGATATTCCACTTTGTCAAACGTTCATATAATTCTGTAGTATATGGCTTATCTAATACCTGATACATTTCAAAAATATCCAGATTGTTATCTGGTACATCATCGATCAATTCTCTAATCTGCTTAAAATTCTTATATCCTAATAAAATCAGATAATCAATCAGAACATAATCTACAATATCATCATATTTTCTCCACCATTCAAAGAATGCATCTCGTCCAAATTCAAAAATCGGATTATGAGCATACCCTGTCATAAAAAATCCACACCAGCGTCCTTTACATGCTTCTCGCTGACATACAACAGGATCATACATTTTCTGTGAATAGAATGGTTTTTTCAAGAATTCTTTTGGAAATTCTCCTGTGAAAAATACCGTTGCATCCATCCAGAATCCGCCGTATTCACTTAACAAACAAAAGCGCAAAATATCTGACAAAGTTGTCATTGTAATCTTCTTTTCTTTAAATTTCTGTTCTATATGGGCTGGGAACATCACATAATCTTTATAATTATCAAATGTAATTAAATGTAATTCTGTAATATCAGCTGGTAATGTGTCTTTCAGACGTTTGAAACACATCTTTACCAGTTCTGGCATACTTTCTTCTCCTTGCCACCAACATACCCATACTGGAACTTTTTCTGATTTTGGATATTTTTCTGATTCATTTTTCCAATTATCATTGATCTTGTAACTTCGTACAAAATCTCCCATTGCTTCATCTATAAAACGTTCGATTTCTGCAATATATTTTTCTGATTTTCCTGGTGGAAATAATCCATCAATAAAAATTGCTTTTGCAGTTCGGAATCCAAAATGCTTTACGTTCTTTGGGAAATTCATGCTCTCATTTTTGACTCTTTCTAAGAAATGATATGCTCTTTGAAAAAAACGTCTCATCTTATCACCTTCTTAACATTTTTCTTTTTATGTACGATCCAACTCTTCTGATCTTATTTCCGATTCCTATAACACACAAATAGTATCTTATCTCTTGTTTTAAATCATAAAATTTCAATTTCATTCCTGTATATGGGATCTCAAATTTTTCTCTTTGACAATAATGAAAAAATTCTTTTCCTGTCTTAATCAGATATGGTCCTTCTCCCAGAGATTTTGGATATCCTTTTAACGGTTCTTTATAAATATCAATAAACTCTGCCTGTATATTTCTCATGTACAGATAAATGTATGGGTTTTTATGATAGATACTCATCTTATTTAAGATTGTTAATTTTAATTTTTCATTTTTGCAAAAGACTACATTTAGCGGAATGGTTCCATTCATACATGCAATTGCTTCTGCATGGTTCCATACATAGATCTGTTCTCTTAATGTTAATGTTTCTGGTCCTAATGATTCATAACCATTCTGATTAAAACATTGTTCAATATACTCTTCTCCAAATTCTGTCGCTACTGCTTTGCCAAATTTTCTTCTTGAAAAGTATATTTTCTTAATATTTTTAAATTTTTCTTTTAAAGTTTTATCTTTTAACACAGATTCTGTCATCAGATCAAACATTCTCTGATATTCTTCTGTATACCATATACATGGTCGAAATCCTGCTTCTGGAACAAATACTTTTTGGAATCTTGCAGGCTTTTCGATGTGGATCAACTGTTCTTTCTCAATTCCTAACATCTTGTAAAACTCAAGATAATTTCCTTCAGGTTCTTCTTCTCCAATATATGCAACTTTAAAATCTTTTATATTTTCTTTGAATTCAGGATCTGCAAAAATCCATAGTTTGGAAGTCATATCTACGAGAAAATGCCCCCAATGTTTGGCAAAAACTCCGATATAAATAACTTTCTCATCTATATAAATCTCATCTGTCTGATTCCACTCATATTTTCCACCATTCTGAGCCCATCCACCATCGTAAAATGAACTTTGAACAAACTCACCCTCTTGGTTACAAACTCCGCCTTTTCCCCATGTTGGTCCATCATCTTCATACTTTTGTGGTAATATGATTGCATTTTGATATTCATAAATATATAGTTTTTCTTGTTTTTTATATATTTGCTCCTTATTATTCAAAATAATGATTCTCCCCTTCATCAACATTCAGTTCTTCCTTTGTTTTATCAAAAAAACTTCTAAAAAAAGAATATTTTATTTTCACTGGAATTAGTCCAAACATAATCCGATTCCAATATTGCTTCTTGATTGCCCAGACATCTTTTTCTAATTCTTTGATTCCTTGTGCCTGCCTTGTGTAACTAATCAGATTATCCGTTAAATTATATAAATATTCTGCCTTTAAATCTGGATATTTCTCTATAACCATCTCATAACGCTTTGTCATATATTCCAAACGGTCTTTTAACATCTGTGCCTGATACTGTGTTCCTGACAGCATAACTCCTGATTTTCTCATTCGATACCAATATAAAGACTCATCAAAAACCACAACTTTTTCGGCTTTTAAAATCGCCTGATATGTAAAAAATTCATCGTCAATCTTATGTCCTTCTTCAAATCGGACTCCTTCTAATGTTTTTTTATCAAACATCTTATTCCAGATCAATCCACATGTCCAATCAGATAAAAATTTTCTGATATAATCTTTGCTACTGTATTCTTTATTTTCAAAACCTTCGCTATCTTGTGTCTTATCTTTGTACCATTGTTTAAAAGAACAAACAACAACCTCGGCTTTATTTTCTTTTATTGCACCTAACAGTTTTTCTACATAATTATTTTCAATCTTATCATCACTGTCGATAAAACAAATATATTCCCCTGTTGCCATATCTAGTCCATGATTTCTGGCATTCGCTGCACCACCATTTTTCTGATGAATCACCTTGATCCTTTCATCTTTTTGTGCATATTGATCACAAATTTCAGGGCAATGATCTGGGGATTCATCATCAATTAAAATGATTTCTAAATTTTCATAGGTCTGATTTAACACTGTTTCCAGACATTCTCCAAGATATACTTCTACCCCATATACAGGTATGATCATACTGACTAATTCCATAATAATTTCCCCTAGTTATTTAAAAATTCGTCTAATTTTTCAAAATGTTTTTCTGCTTTTTGAACGGATTCTGTAACATCTATTTTATATCCTGATTCTAAGTTCTTCTTTGCATTTTCAAAACTTAAGGAATCTGGATCTCTTAAGTCTGCATATTCTCCATGAAATCCCAGGTCTTCTAATACATATTTTGTTTTATCGCTATACAAAATAGGAAAGACTGATTTTCCTGCTGTCAGACCAAGTATCGTTCCATGAAATCTTGCAGCAATAATATAAATAGAGCAGCTCATTTCTTCTAATAATTGCTTACGATTCGTTCCATCGTAATCAAATATGGTAATATTCTTCTGCTGTTCTGATCTATTTTTAATTTCCCGTGCTGCATCCAAATCTCCTTCTTCTCTGCAGAATGATGCTAGAATTACCTGATATCCTTCTTTGCTAAATCCACTTGTTATTTGTACCATTTTTTCAATATATTCTTCATTGGTCATTTGATCAAAATCTGAATTCAATTCTTTATCTTTATAAGAAATTACAGATATAAAAATCTGTTTTTTATTTTCTTCCCCTTTCGGCATAGGGTAAGAAAACAAGATATCTGGTGCTTGTCTTACATGATTATTGTCTGCGAAAAGATTCTTTGAATAGGTGTCTCGAAAACAGATATCTTTTAACTTTGTATATACTTTATCCATTGCACTTCGATATTCTTCTGTATGATATGGTCCGAAATTCGCTCCTAACACAAAAAATGGATACTGACTGCTTTGATATTCCCACCATGATACAATATTTTTCCATGTTGGATATTCCATGAAGATGGAACCGCCAATATATACTTGGGCATCACACTTTTTCTGGATTCCTGTTTTGTATCTCGCTGCCAGAGATGGTCTGATTTTTTTTAGTATCTTTGTCTTTGTTGAATTTTCATCGACAATCTTTAAATTTTTCTGTTCCTTAAAAACTTTTTGATTCTGAGCATTTGTCCAGAAATAAATTTCTGTATCTGGATATCTATTTGCAATTGTTTCAATAAACAGATCATCCCCTAAATTAATATGATCATATGCATACAAAAATATCTTTTTCATCGTTGTCCCCTTTTACTCTACTCCATACCCAAATTTATTTCGAATTCTACACACCAAATCTAATGATATCTTAGATATAGAAAACCAAATTTTTTCCTTTTTTGTATATTCTTTTATATCATTTTTATCAATTGAAATATCTTTATAGATTGCTTTTACTTTTGATTTCAATGTTTTTAAATCTGAACCTGATAAAAAACGTAATCCTTTTTGATAATGATATATACAATTAAAAACGAGCTGACGTTTTGCAACTCCATAAATCTCTGGATATTTTTCTAAGTATTTCATCCTCTGATATCTTGCTTCTAGTGCATCTAATCTTCGAATATTGTATGTTTCATTGATAATACTATCTTCTCTAAAAAAATAATAATAACCAACATCCTCAATCTGTACAATCTTTTCTGCCCTTTCCACCGCCTGATATGTCCAAAATTCATCTTCATTATATTTTCCTTTTTCAAAATATAATTGATCTACAATCTCACGCTTGTATATTTTATTCCATACCACAGGATTTATTTTTTCTTCTACCACGGCTTTCAGTGCTTCTTCTTTCTTTAAGATTGTCACTTTATCTGTCTGCTGTTCTTTATTACTTTTCACAATTCCTGCTGTCTTTTCAAACTGACACTCGCAGATGTCTGCATCATTCTTTTTAATCGCATACATCATCTTTTCATACATATCATTTGCAACCCAATCATCACTGTCAATATAAGATATATAAGTTCCTGCCATAATCTGCATTCCTGCATTTCTTGCATCAGACAAACCACCATTTTTTTTATGTATAACCTTGATTCGATCATCTTTTTCTTTCCAGGCATCACAAATGTCAGGACATGAATCTGGAGATCCATCATCCACCAGAATGATTTCAAGATTTTTATATGTCTGATTTACGATACTCCCTATACATCGTTCTAAGTACGCTTCCACTTTATAAATTGGTACAATTACACTGATCAATTCTTCCATAATTTATCCTTCATCTACTTTATATTTCTTTGATGTTCCTGTTTTTAAATCATAAGCTTTATAAATTAATTTTATGATTGCTGGGAAATAACAAGATAACCAACTCATAATTTTTAATTTGGATGATATATATTGTTTAAAATCTTTTGTTTTCAATTCTTTCTTTAGAATATCTCTTTTGGACTTCTGATATGTTATCTGATCTATATCCATTCGACAAATCGCCATCAGCAAATAAACATATCTTCTGTATGCAATACTATAAATTTCTTTTTCACTTTTGCAATCATTTTTAATCTGTTCTAAAACTTTTAAAGAATCTTCATTTTTTCGAATCACAGTGTTTGATCCTGTTGCTGAATTTTTTCGAATCATGTAAGAATATAATGACATATCGTAGTAAATTGATTTCTGACTTTTCTTAAATAATCGGTAATTTACATCCAGATCTTCATTTATTTTTAGATTCTCATTTAAACGGACATTCTCGAATAACTCTCTTTTATATAGTTTATTATATAGGGCAGGTTCTATCATCTCTCCTGCTAACAGGTCTTTCAGGCCTTGCTCTTTTGTCTGTATAACTCTTTTTCCTGTATTATAATAATAATCCACACGATCAGGAAATACCATCTGATATCCACAATGTGCGATATCTGCATTTTCCTCATTAATCAGTTTTACTAGTGTTTCAAATAACTTTGGATTAACCCAATCATCTCCATCTACAAAACCAATATAGTCTCCATTTGCTCTATCAATTCCTATATTTCTTGCTGATGATACACCACCATTTTCTTTATGTATGACTTTCATTCTATGATTCTTTTTCTCGTAATCATCAAGAATCTCCCCTGTACGGTCGCTTGATCCGTCATCTATCACGATAATCTCCAAATTCTTATATGTCTGTGAAAGTACAGAATCTAAGCATCGTCCAATATAATCTTCAATATTATATGCTGGTATGATCACACTTACTAATTTCTCGTCCATATTTTCTAATCCACGTATCCTATCTTATCTTCCAATTCCTTCTGCATCTGTTGCTTCTTTTCTTCTGTGAGATTACCTCTTAAGGTATAATCTTCGTCATAACATGGTGCTGTTTCCATTTGTTCTTTCTGTTTCTTTAGATATTCGTCTGTCTTGGCAATAATCTTTGCCGGACTTCCTGCAATCACAACATTATCTGGGAATGATTTTGTTACCGTGCTGTTTGCTCCGACAATTACGTTATCACCTAATGTTACATTGGGCATGATCACACTTTCTGCTCCGACGAATACATTGTTTCCAATCTTTACTTTCCCAATCTTTGTATATCCTAAATGAACTTTTGTACTAGCATCATGGCATAGGACATGAACTCTTGGTGCCATTGTTACATCGTCTCCAATCTCAATCAGCCAGCAGTGGGATGGATCTAAAATAACTCCATGCAATCTTCCGAAGTTTTTTCCAACTTTCATTCCCATAGAGATTAACTTTTCTGTGGTGTATTCTCCACGGATTCGATATAAGATTTCTTTTAATACTCCCATATTAATAAACCTCCAAATTTAGTTCATGTTCTGTTTCGTCGTATAAAGTTCTGACAGCATATCTTCTACTGCATCCACTGTATCCTGCATGCTGAATTTCTCACCACGGATTTCTGCCTGTTTTGTATATGATTCTAACAGTTCTGGTTTTGATACAACTTCTTTTAATCCTTCATAGACACCTTCGCTGCTGTTTTCCACAATGATTCCGTATTCATTGTTTTCCCCTAACATCTCTTTCATACCAGAACATAGTGTTGTTACAACCGGTGTCCCCACAACTAAAGCTTCTGTCGCTGCCGTACTAAATCCTTCTTCAAAAGATGGACAGATAAACCAATCACATCTTGCAACATATTTATATGGATTCGTATCATATCCAAGAAATGTAAAAGAATCTGCAATCTGATTTTTATCCAGATAGCTTTGAATCTTTTCTTGTTCTTCTCCTTCTCCTAAGATATAGATATGGTATTTATATCCTTCGTCCTGTAATCGTTTATGTGCTTCTGCTAAACGCATAAATCCTTTTCTTGGTCTTACTTTGGCAACTCCACAGATCTTAAAAACATCTTCGTTTTCCACAAATTTTGGATTTTCTACTGGTTCTTTACACAGTTTTAGGATTTTATCTGTCTCATTGGTGTTATATTTTACAGTTGAAATTCCTTTTAATCCTGTCAGATCTTCAAATGCATCAATCACTGTCTGGGAAACACCTACTACTTTATCAAATCTCTGATAGATTCTTTTTGCTTCATCCATGGAACGATATGCCTGTAAAAATTCTTTTTCATTCTCTGCAAAATGACGCCATGTAATTTTTACTTTATTCTTGTCTGGACAGCCGCTAATGATTCTTGTACAGCTTCCCTCTAAATATGCTACCAAAATATCATAATCATCTTTGATGTATTTTCGATATAACTTTTCTGGTGAAAACAGTTTAAAATATTTTGTATTTCCACGAAACATCTTCTTATAGCATGTTATGTAATGTACTTTGTCTGATAAAAACTGTTTGTTTACACCTACATCAAATAGTGTCTGAACCGTAATATCAAATTTTTCATGATCCATGTTGTTTACAAGATTTAATAAAACTTTCTCTGCACCACCATGCATTAGATCATGAATTAGAAATAGTATTTTTATTTTTCCCATATTCTAGTTCTTCCCCCTTATGATTAAACTTAAGATAATCCCAAATGGAAATGCCAACACAACATATCCTTTTCTAGGTGCTTCTTTTATTGCATCCATCCATTTACCTGCCAAAATGCAGCTTGAAACATAATGAATGGAATGTTTTAGTTTAAATTTAAATGACGTATTATCAAATGAAAGATATAATTTTCTTGTCTCTGCAAAGCTGTTTGGACTGTTATAATATTGTTTTAACATGGAATTAGACATCCCACCTGGCTGATAATCTACATATTTCAGATTTTCATTTAGCACAAGAAAATCATATTTTTT